>WLWD01002012.1_pt1:0-45000 | contig 59298 bp, 34 predicted proteins | sample 6712731 | NCBI WGS metagenome assembly WLWD01 (sample SAMN12718690, study PRJNA576275) | sponge metagenome | isolation source: marine sponge | host: Mycale hentscheli | place: New Zealand: South Island, Marlborough, Capsize Point | collected 2014-11-01 | reverse complement strand
AGAGTTGAAATTAGTCTTATAACTGCTTATACAATAAACAAGTTTGCCATAACGTATAAATTGATCATAGTCAATCTATAATAATTTGATTTCCTATATCGCAAAATTCGTTTCCTAATCAATACATCAATATCATGACAGTTTTTTTTTGTCCTGGTCATGTTGAATGAAAACAGAAAATATGTCTGTATAAGCTGCTAAGATAATTTCTAGCCTGCCCTATTTTTGGCAGTATGGTTTGTGTAATTAAGCCTGCTGGAATTTATGCACAATATGTTATTCTCAAAAATGGCTATAGCCCCAATGTCACAATTGTTAAAAGAGCATGATTTTGTAAAACTATGTGCAATGAAGTAAAAAGAAATGATAGAAATCTTAATATACACTTATTTTATAATATTATTATATATTTTAATCTGGATACTTTAGCATATAAAACTACATATTAAGTGATAGCTGTTTTAAATAATGAAATAATTGTCATGTGCTGTGTCAATTACTGAAACAACATGTTTATCAGTAATGTAGAGATGATTAGGGGAAGGACAGCTTCTTCTGCTGCCACCAGAGAGTAGCACTTTCTTACAGGTTAAGGCTGGATCAGGCTATCTGTAGAATCTTTGATAAACTCCTAGATACAGGCAACCTAGGGTCTTCCCTTAAATAGTCCATGAGCCAGATAAAACGTGAGTATCAATTGGGGTAGTAATTCTTACCTTGATTTTCAGTTACACTGGTGTTTTTAGCATCTGAAAAGGTGTGATGGACTTGTCACAAGGGTAGCTTATTAGGACAATAGATACAATCTTGCAAAATGGCCGACACATTTAAGTAATAATGATGTAATGCCTATTTTATTGATACTTACAATACGAAATTTTCATACTTCACATTTTTGTGAATGAAAGATGGTAGGTTTCTATTATTAAAGATTCAGTCTGTATATATCACTCTCCTGGGTTCAAAATCTTGATGAGTAATGTAAGCATAAGATAATTGTAAAGATGAGGAGTTTGTCTCTGGAAAGTGCACAGCATACCATAGTCTACAAAGAAGTGTAAAAAATATACCTGACACAATAGAGTCTGGTAGCAAGGTTTTGGTTCTAGTCACTACTTTCATATACTCTTGTAATGCAGTTCTTGATCGTAGTAGTATTATTACAGTTGTGAAAGTAAAAGCTGTCTTCTCTCTCTCCTAGCTGTCCTTGTGCAGTAATAGTTCTGGTGCAAGATCTCTGCTCCCTCGCTAATAGAGATCTCTGTCTTGCTACTTAGTTCAGTTGGTGTTCTAGTCATCGTAGTAGTTAGTAAGTTGCATTGTGTCTAGATAGACTGAGATTTAGTAGTGGCAGAAGTGCTGTCTGGTGCATAGCTTAGTTCTTACATGATAGCTAGGCCTTAGAATTGAGTAGTGTGTTAGATAGCTGGTCCTTCGATTGTCGCTTGATTAATCGTTTCTGTCCTGGGCACCTTACAGCCGCTCAGCGGGAACATCATTGTCACTCCAAGATGCAACTAAACCCATCAGCAATAACATAGTCAACACTAGTGTGATATACAATGTTGAAGTCGTATTCCATCACTTTGAGCGCAATCCTTGCAGATGACAGTTCAAAACCCAGGATGTCATAAGATAAGTGAGAAAATGGTGATCTTTCACAACTTGAAAAGGTCTGGAAGAAATGCCTCATCACAATTACTAATTCCTCATACTCAGTGGCAGAATATCGAATTGCCGCACCATGCAACTGCTCTGAAGATGACAACCAGAACTTCTGCATCAATTCTACGGACACTTAGAACACATCCCACACCTTTGCAGCTAGCATCAGTACGTGACACAAATGAATCTGACATAAGTGATACATTCAAAATACAATAATTACATAAAGAATTATACCACTTACAAAGCACAGATACCATCTCCGAGGATCAATGAACTTTACAGGGTGCCTTGGCAGAGGTAGAAGGTGTCAGTAATAAGGAATAGTTAGCAAAGAGTTAGGAATAAAATTTCTATAATATCGTATAGAGCCCAAAAAATCTTACCCTTCCTCAGCCACTCATGGAATCCAAAAAAAAATTAATGTCATCAATATAAACCACAGAAAAATCAACACAATTATTCAACACTACTGAAAAATTGCTGGATCATTTTTCAAGCCGAATGGGAGAGTTTTAAATAGAAAATTATCAAGTAGAACCTGATAGTACCCTTTCATCAGATCCAACTTTGACAGCACTTTGGATTTGCCAATCTTATCTTATGGAGCAAGTCATCTAGATGAGGTATGTGGTACTGAATCTGGGGAGTGACTTTATTCATACCTCTATAATCAACATACAACCTCACAGCATAATCCGGTTAGGGACTGGAACCATTGGAGCACCCCAGGGGGAGTGTGTATCCTCTACCCATCCTTCAGAAACTGCTGAACCACTGCATTAACCTTATCCTTCATGAAATTCACTTAAGCAACATCAAGCTCACCAGACATGTCAGCATCTTATGAGAGAAACTTTACTATTGTCTAAACCTGGATCATCAGCTAAAACAGTGGCTAAACTAACACTAGTGGACTCTATCGACCTACAAATTAGCCAAATTAATGTGAATCGACACAATGTGGAATAACATGCCAGTTCTACCAAACACACTAATTAGGACATCTGCTACTGACTTAACAGTAAAAATAGACTTAAATGCAAATTGTTGTCAATAGGTAGTGGCATTTATTTCTACCTTGCGGTAAAGTACAACAAAATTACAACTTCAAATGGTGCCACTATCCACAGTAGTGTGCAATGAAAATACCATTATCCCACTTATAACCATGTTACTACTTGTGGTAGAATGGCCCAGCCACTCCCCCACACTACTTCGAACACCCACTCATATTATCACGCAGTTTATTATTAGCATGCATCAGTTGTCTGTTTGTACTTATTCCCACGCACTGGTCATTCACTCAGAACAAGTCATTCCCACGTACTGGTCATACACTCAGAACAAGTCATTCCCATGTACTGGTCATTCACTTAGAACAATTCATTCCCACGCATCACCCTCATACATCACATATTTATGTCTTTCCATGCATTGGGCATGCTCAGGAGGGTTCTCTATATATTGGCCTTCCTGTGCTTGCTTCTGTTGAGTTGTACTATCTTGCCTTAACCAACATTCATTTTTATAGGATTAAACCTCTGTCAACTTGGGTTTGGGAGCCTTAATAAGCTTTGGCCTTGCAACTCTGGTGGCAGCGTACCTGTGACCCTTTCTTTGCTATCTTAGCCGCCAGCCTTGCTACCACACCTGGTGACAGCGGTGGTCCAGTTGACTAGACTCTTCTGGTTCAGAGATCGGGCCCACACATCGGAATCAAGTTCTTGCTCATTCATTTTGTCAGTTGTCTTACTTCTTACTTGTTCTTTCAGTTCCAGAGTTCCTTTGCCGAGTTCATCTCGAACCCCTGCCGTGTTATCCTTCTGCACCTGTTGGAATTCCAGTGGTAGTGCTTCTTGCTGAGCCTCTCCTTTCCTAGTCGTCCTCCATCGTTCTACCCGAGCCTGGAGTCTTACGAGCTTCTTGACATAAAACTCCGTACACGCAAGTTATTAGTTTAATTATCGCATCCGTTATTGTTTCATTCTGTTGTACCGAACGTTGTAGTGTGGATTAGTAATTATACTCAGTGTGTCATTTACATTGTGTCAGTCATGCCTTACAGACAACGTCAGCGCGGCGGTAAGCCTGCTCCCCTTGCTAAAGAAATTGTTGTTTCCGACGAAGCTAACCATGGCTCTTCCGATTCTGCTTCACTTTGCTCACACGAATGCAGGAGTTCTGATTATGCATCTTCCAGTTCGTCCAACACACAGTCCACAATTACCGAGGTAGACGATTTATGTGCTTTAGATGACTTAGATGTTACTAGCAAACCTCTCGCTTCCGCTCTAGCTACTGCTCATCCTCGTGCTTCACCTGAACGCTCGGAATACACAGAGAGTTTAGAACGCTCCGATCAACGCAGCTCTGATAACCGTGCTCTACCCCCTGCCAATGCAGACATTCAGGGTGCCAGAGCTTTTGCTGAGAACTTGAGACGAGCAGACGTTGACCCCTCTACCATGCTGTTATATAGACTTACGGGTGAAATAGCTAAGCTTACAGCTGAGCGTACTAATCCTATCAGTGACCCGATCAAAATAAAAAAATCTGTCGGCGAGCTGAAGGAGTCTGAAGACATATTTGCATTCCTTCACAAATTTGAGATTGTGATGTATTCTAAACGCATACCTGATGCACAGTGGTTAGATCATTTAGCACCTTTACTCACTGGTAGGTATTGTGAAGCCTTTTACAACTTATATGAGGCTAACTCTAATTACTCAGATATGAGGGTTGTGTTGCTTGATACTGGGGGGTATTCTATCACTGATTGTTTGGATTCGTTGGATATTAGATATAAACACAATGGTTCTTTGTCCCTGAAGGAGTGGTTCACTCACAGCAAGTACAAATTCGAGGTTATTCTTGATTCCCTCCCTTTTCTGTCTAATTGTTCTAACAAGGTCATTGAGTCTATGGCAAAAACATTTTCCCTTATTGGTGTTCTTGCGGGTTTGCCGCAAGACAGGAGAGAGTTAGTCTTGTCCAAAGAGGCACATACTGCTGACGAGTTCCTTAAAGATTGTTTGGCATTCTCACCCCATTCTGATAATACTCATCGTCACAGGCATAACCACCACCACTCTAGACCTCACCATCCTAATCAGCACTTCAGGCCTCATTCGCCTCATACTAATCATTATCCAAGACAATCTCAGTTTTCACACTCTAACCCTCGTCACTCTCCCCATCGTCCTAACAATTCTCAGTATCAACCCAGGCAGTTTGAGAACCAAGTACCTAGAGACCCCTTGCTTGTTGCCCCTAGGCAATACAGGGACATTGCCACAGTAACTTGTTTTAAGTGCAATAGCCAGGGTCATTACGCTAATGTGTGTCCCAGTTCACAGTCCTTTGGCTCTCAGTCACAGCAACAATATCTCGATTCACAGCGTGCTCAAACTAGACCTCATTCCCAATCACAGCAGACTCAGAACAGGTCACAGCCCCAGAACCCTGAGCAGACCAGGTCTAACAACCCGGCACGCAGAGGGCTCAATGCAGTTTATACAGATCACGCACCTGACGCTAGTTCAGATCATTTTTCCACAGACGAAGTTGCTGAGGACGGGTTTATTGTGCAGGGTAAGGTTAACAATATTGACACCGATGTCATTATTGATTCTGGAGCTAAGATATCACTTCTTTCATCTAACTTTGTGCCTACTGATTCAGTTCCCATTTCACATGCTAGCATTCGAGGTGTGTCACAACAACCCATGACAGTCCCCATTCACAAGGTGGAGATTAACATCCCCACCCTCCAGGGTACCTTTAAAGTGGCAGTCTTGGATAGGTTGCCCCCCTTTACCTTTTTATTAGGCAGGGACTTTGGGAAGGGTAGACTTCTTACACTTATGTCATCTGTCAAGTCATCTCCTGTCCCAGTCTTGGCCGTCACAAGGGCCATGGCTGCGGATTGTGAGACAGCCTGGAAAACGGCTGAAACCCTCCAGATGACTGAAGGTGCCTTTCCTAGGGCACTGGAAGACATCCCAGAGGTAGACGAAACTGACATTGCTACTTCTGGTGATCCATCTCCATCTGATTCACCCAGTGTTGACATTTCTGATTCACCCAGTGTTGACATTTCTGATTCACCCAGTGTTGACATTTCTGAGTCACAGGCATTGGTTCCATTTCCATCGTTGGCCTTTGACGGCATTTCTAAAGAACAATTTAAGCAGCTACAAAAAGATGATTCTTCTCTTGCCCAGTTATGGGACAATGCTCGTAACCGTACCAATAGCATGTTCATTGCCAAAGATTTTCTTATGAGTCTCACCTCCACTGCTAATCACATCTCAGCAGCACTGGTTGTTCCCAATTCTCTCAGGTCTAAAGTTTTATCCGTTGCTCATGACGGGCATGGGCATGGTGGCCTTAACTCCACTAGAGCCCTATTGAACAAACATTTCACCTGGCCGGGTATGATGGCTGATATTCGTGAGCACATTTCCAAATGTAGTATTTGTGCTAAATCCAATAAGTCCGGTGGTGTCAAGGCACCCATGTTGCCACCTGAAATCATAGCCGAGCGTTGTGAAAAGCTCGCAGTGGACATTGTTGGCCCTTTACCATTGTCCACGCACAAGTTTCGTTTTATTTTCACTGCCATGGAACTAGCATCGGGTTTTCCATTTGCTATCCCCATGAAGTCCTACACGGCTGAGTTGACTGCTCAAGCATTGCTATCAGTTATTTGTTTCACAGGCACCCCTCTTGTTATTTTATCAGATCAGGGCAGTAACTTTATGTCGAAAGTCCTCACTCACCTTTACAAGAAACTTGGTATTTCACGGGTTCGTACATCTCCATACCACCCACAGAGTAACGGCCGTCTTGAAAGGTTTCACGGCACGTTAAAGACCATGCTCACTAAGTTGATTGATGACCGTCACAATTGGCCTGATTTCCTAGACATTGTTCTCTTTTTCAGCCGAAACTTACCTCACACTAGACATGGCTATACGCCTCACGAATTGCTCTTCCTCAAACCTACTCCTTTCATTCTTTCAACTCTGAAGAACTTCTGGTTAAGTGATTCCAATGCAAATATCAACTTGCCCCAGTTTATTCAGGAATTAGCTACCCAAGCTGCTTGTACTAACGCACTAGTTAGGGAGTCCCTTAGCTCCAAGGTAGCCAAGTCCAGGCTTTCCAAGGAGGAGTCAGCACTTTCCAGGTTGAAAGTTGGTAGTGTTGTGCTCAGGCGGGTGCCAGGCCTCAATAAATGCTTGGAATCCAGCTGGAATGGTCCTTTCATAATCACTAAGCTCATTCATCCGGTAAACTGTCAGATTAGAGATGTTGAGAAAAAGTCCAAACCCGTCGTTGTACATGTGTCACAGTTGAAACCAGTATCAGATCAGTCTATTTTTAGAGTTGTTTCTGTTGTCGATGATCCCATTGAGGATGTTAGTAGTGAGGAACCTATTGCTCTGTCAGCTGACCAGCAAAGGCAGCTTGAAGCAACTTTAGAGAAGTTCCCCTCTGTCTTCGCTGACAAACCAGGTCTTACCAATGCAGCAACACATTCTATTAGACTTGTCAGCTCCACCCCAGTGTGGACGCCTCAGTATACGGTGCCCATATCTTATCAGGAGGCATTCAGGAAAGAATTACAGAGTTTGTTAGACTTGGACATTATCGAGCCTTCCTCTTCCTCATGGTCCAGCTCACCATTACCTGTGAGAAAGAAGGACGGGGGTATCCGTATTGTGGTTGACTTTCGTAAGTTAAATGCTATTACAGAACCGAAACCTTTCATGATGCCCACAGTTGATCATGTGATTGCCCAGTTAGGTGCTGCTAAGTTCCTTTCTAAGCTGGACCTGCTGAAGGGGTTCCACCAGGTCCCCCTGACGGAGGAATCGAAGCCGTTCACTGCATTCTCGTGTGTGCTTGGTAAATTTCACTATCGTGTCATGCCCTTTGGTCTTAGGAATGCTCCGGCAACTTTTCAATTGTTGATGCAGCGTGTGCTATTAGGACTTGAATCATTTTGCCTGGCTTACATAGATGATATCATTATTTATTCCATCAAATTTCACGATCATATTGGTCACATTCACAGTGTTCTTGAGAGATTGGCAGGTGCTAACCTGACGGTGAAGAAGTCAAAATGTAATTGGATTTTTAGCTCATTTGAATTCTTGGGTTTTCGAGTTGGCGTTGGTTCTTTATCCATTCCATCTGCTCGTGTTTCTAAGTTGAAATCATTCCTCAGGCCCACCACTAAATCTCAACTCCGTTCCTTCTTGGGTTTGTGCAATTTTTATGCTCGTTTTGTACCTCATTTTTCATCTCTTATGTGTCCACTTTATGATCTGTTAAAACGAACGACCCCAGACAAATTACCCTGGAGTGACGACCATGACGTAGCATTTCGATCTGTAATCATGGCCATTGTCAACCATTCATCTTTAGTAATTCCTAGTGTTACGGAGGCACGGTGTGTGTTCTCCAATGCCTCTACCAGGGGTGTCGGAGGTTGTTTATGTGTTTGCAGGGATGATCAGTGGATGCCTTGTCTCCCGTCGTTTGTTGCCTCGTGAGACCAAATTCTCGGCCACCGAGTTGGAGGCCCTTGCTCTACTTGAAACGGTGGAACATTTCAAGATGTACTTGGCAGGTCACGATTTCGTAGCATATACAGATCACCAGGCGCTGCTGGGGGTTCTGGAGGGAGTCCCATCTTCCACGAAACTCACTCGCTGGAAGCTGAAGCTCGCGGAGTACGCCATGGATGTAAGATACATCAAGGGTATCAATAATCCAATTGCAGATGCCATGTCCAGGCAGGGATGGCCTGTGACTCAGGATGATGCTTCTTCAGTATGAACATTTCAGTGAACTTTATGAACTTTGTTGTTTCCTGGTCGTCCCATTCTCTCAGTTTTTCTCTATGTACTCCCACCTTTTCGAAGGGGGGGGGAGGTGTGGTAGAATGGCCCAGCCACTCCCCCACACTACTTCGAACACCCACTCATATTATCACGCAGTTTATTATTAGCATGCATCAGTTGTCTGTTTGTACTTATTCCCATGTACTGGTCATTCACTTAGAACAATTCATTCCCACGCATCACCCTCATACATCACATATTTATGTCTTTCCATGCATTGGGCATGCTCAGGAGGGTTCTCTATATATTGGCCTTCCTGTGCTTGCTTCTGTTGAGTTGTACTATCTTGCCTTAACCAACATTCATTTTTGATAGGATTAAACCTCTGTCAACTTGGGTTTGGGAGCCTTAATAAGCTTTGGCCTTGCAACTCTGGTGGCAGCGTACCTGTGACCCTTTCTTTGCTATCTTAGCCGCCAGCCTTGCTACCACAGTGTTGTTCAGCTAGGTGTTGTTCAGCTAGGTGTTGTTCAGCTAGGTGTTGTTCAGCTAGGTGTTGTTCAGCTAGGTGTTGTTCAGCTAGGTGTTGTTCAGCCAGGTGTTGTTCAGCTAGGTATTGTTCAGCCAGGTGTTGTTCAGCTAGGTGTTGTTCAGCCAGGTGTTGTTCAGCCAGGTGTTGTTCAGCCAGGTGTTGTTCAGCTAGGTGTTGTTCAGCTAGGTGTTGTTCAGCCAGGTGTTGTTCAGCTAGGTGTTGTTCAGCCAGGTGTTGTTCAGCTAGGTGTTGTTCAGCTAGGTGTTGTTCAGCTAGGTGTTGTTCAGCTAGGTGTTGTTCAGCTAGGTGTTGTTCAGCTAGGTGTTGTTCAGCTAGGTGTTGTTCAGCTAGGTGTTGTTCAGCTAGGTGTTGTTCAGCTAGGTGTTGTTCAGCCAGGTGTTGTTCAGCCAGGTGTTGTTCAGCCAGGTGTTGTTCAGCCAGGTGTTGTTCAGCCAGGTGTTGTTCAGCCAGGTGTTGTTCAGCCAGGTGTTGTTCAGCCAGGTGTTTTTGTTCAGGCCAGGGTGTTGATCATCCAGGTGTTGTTCCAGCAGGTGTTGTTCCCAGTGTTTGTTCATCTAGGTGTTGTTCAGCTAGGTGTTGTTCAGTCGCAGGTGTTGTTCAGCTAGGTGTTGTTCAGCTAGGTGTTGTTCAGCCAGGTGTTGTTCAGCTAGGTATTGTTCAGCCAGGTGTTGTTCAGCTAGGTGTTGTTCAGCCAGGTGTTGTTCAGCCAGGTGTTGTTCAGCCAGGTGTTGTTCAGCTAGGTGTTGTTCAGCTAGGTGTTGTTCAGCCAGGTGTTGTTCAGCTAGGTGTTGTTCAGCCAGGTGTTGTTCAGCTAGGTGTTGTTCAGCTAGGTGTTGTTCAGCTAGGTGTTGTTCAGCTAGGTGTTGTTCAGCTAGGTGTTGTTCAGCCAGGTGTTGTTCAGCTAGGTGTTGTTCAGCCAGGTGTTGTTCCGATGTTGTCCTTTCATAGGTTCGCAAGGCTTCCAGTGAGTCATGCCCAGTCCGTTCTTTAATAATTTATTCTAGCACTCCAGCTCGGAACAACTCTGAAGCTCCACTAGCTCGCAATGAGTGATTGGTTTTTGTGTTCTGAATGCCAGCTTCACTATACATGGTTTTAAACAGGGAAGGGAGAGAATTTTTTCTGATGGGGTGCTGGTGTGAACCAGGGCTCATCAGGATCAGTTGGGATGGCTGGCAATAGTCCAGCATAAAAATAACCAATCTTTCCAAGCATCAGAAGGAAGGTTTCGGAAATACATACGTATCTAAGTTGTGAACAACTTAGGTATGTATTTCCGAAACCTTCCTTCTGCTCAGTTCTGAGCATAGAGACTTCATTGTGTTCTAAACAGCAAATGTTTCAGTTCCCCTATATCACAACACTGGCAGTTTCCTATTCAAGTCTCACTGATAAAGACAATAATTATTTAAACACTAAGTATGAGAGCAATGCGGCTTAAGAAAATTTCGCAAGTATGAGCCTTGAGGCCTCATTTGGACAGCAAAACAGAGCATTCAATTTGTAACAGTAGGAACTATATTTTGTCAACCATTCCCTTCAAGTAATTCACCTTGAAATAGTCAGTATGAGTAGGGCAATTACATAAATATAAATTGAGGAAGCTTCATTTGTTTGTGTGTACGAAAGGGGGGTGGGAGGTGGGGTTGGAATTTAGCTTAGGGAAAATCCCAGTGTCCTCCCCCACCCACATGTGTATAAATACTATGTACACTGCATTCACACTTTAATAAATATAATACATTGGATATTTTCCTTGAGTATTTCTGCATCACGTGATCATTAAACATTCTCCCATATTGACACACCCGTGCATAGTTCTGGACAACTGTATTTGTTAGATGTATGGCGGAGTTACTTCGGAAAGGACGAGGCTTTTACAGTTACGGTAAAAATATTCAATGTACAATAATCAATTTACTACTCTCGTTGTACGATATAGGGATGGCATTTCATTCTCACTTACATCTTCACTCGCCCTCCATTGTGAAAATACTTTAGCATGCTCTTGAAATATCTCCCCATATTGCACGCTTGACTCATGCAATAAGTATCATATACATATAGGCCTGACAGTTGTCCATAGACTGACAGAAAGAATAGTCCATGGTCTCTCTTACCTTCCTCCTCCGTGATATTTTCAGTAATGTGGTGGTAGCAGCAACCCACCACACACACACAGGCGACCTGAGGCACTTGGGCAAATAGCCTGAGAGCAGAACACGCCAAGTCACCACACGTGTGAAGACCCACAACAGCAAATGGCCACTGGCGTTGGAACGCACTGCCACTCCCCTCCTCCGCAGCGAGCAACAAGTCTGGGATATTGGCAGCATTTAACTCCATTGTAATAGGACAGAAGGAAGAAGTATCTTTGCCACAAGTCCTGTCAATTTGGTCGCAGTTGTCTTGTTCGACAGAATCATCCTTACCAGGTGTTGACTCCGAAGATGAAGGATTGTATGTCAATATTTCCTTCTCACACTCTGCGGCAGAGCATTCAATAGACTGGGTCGGTAAAGTGTCTCCATCCCTACTGGCACACAAACCACCAGACTCGAACAGATGTTCCAGTGATATTTCATCCTGGACCCTCCCGTCACGTGACCCACTAGGAAGTCTGGTAAGGTGTGGTTGAATATCCTGGTTAATGCTTGGTGTAGCAGAAGACTTCTTCCAAACTTTGTGCACCTGAATGAGGAAGCCACAGAACTCTGTTACATTCCTTCAATCAAACCAGAGCAGTCCCAACTAATGCTATGTGGTATTGTAGTCTAGAGTTAAGTGTATATTGCAAATTCACCATCATAAAATCCCGTGAAATTTTTTTAAATATTTTTACTCCATTAACGACTCGTCACCATTTCAAGGAAGATCACATTTATAAGTTAAAACAATGATTATACATCAGAACTAATAACACATGCCAGAGCTAGATCAATTAGTATCAGACTGTTTTAAAACAGGCCAGACCACTTCCCACACTATTTTAGAACAGGCTGGTCAAACTATTCAAACCATTTCGAAGGGTGTCAAACCCTTTTTAAAAGAATCAGATCATTAAAATGAGTCAGATAGTATAAACCTGGCAAAAAACAAAAACAAACTGCTAAATGTAAATAGGGCAGTTGTCAAAGCAGACCCATGACACAGAACTCTTGTGTGTTCGTAAATATTTTATTCTGAATAGAGCTATTTTTAAAAAAATATTGAAATAAAACAGATAGTCTTTTAAAAAGTTTGTTAATCTAAACTTCACTAATCCAAGCAATTTGGGCATGTCAATCCTATTAAAAACACACTTGATCGTTTGTGCGTGCATCTGTCACTTGTCCATCTTCTTAAAAGAATGTAAATGAAAAGACCTCGCAATAAACTTCTTTAAATTAAAAAAAAAAGCTCTCACACTCACAAATAACTAGTGCAGGAATACAGAATAGTCATACCATTATAATTATAGGAAGGGCTACAGTTTATCAATCTATTAGAGCATTAATGAAAGCTGAGTAAGGTGGGTCGCAGTCATCTAGGGTGAAAACCTATAAGATAGGCAAGGTCATTCAGTAGACATGGCTATGTTCTCATGGTCAGACAAAAAAGGGAAAAAAGACAGGTAAGTGCACAAATTACAATGTGAGAAATTCATATAATTATAGGTAATATGTAATGAGTTTTTTCAAACTAAACCCTCTTGGTCCCATTAAAGTATTCACCCACACAGATACAAAGATCAACAAACAACAAGTTAGATGTTAATGAATTATGTTGCTCAGAGTAATCTCTTTTTCCAGCTAGCTCTGTGCACAACAGATTCATTACAGAAAGGTCACTAAAAATAGGGGAAATATATTACGTCTATAGAATTTTGAAAAGAGGGTTTATTTCTCTTTACCAACAATGGAGTGATATGATCTAAATCAGGCTATTATGCCCATAACCACATTCTTTTATTAACAAATTCAAACTATATTATAAATTACACAGGACACATTAAATTAAAGGAAAAATACATTTTCTCTTTTTACTCTATGTGTCATATTAGTATAATCATCTGAAGTCTTGCTTTTCCGGCTCACTTCCATCAGAAAAACAACAACAAAAAAACTAAGAACCGAAACCTGCCTTGGTGTGTATGTCCTTGGGCTATAAAATAGTTATAAACCAATAAGAATTGGTTTGTACTGCAATTCACAAACCCTCGCAACTTGGGCTTCACCCTCGTGTCTTGGGATTTGTAATCACATACAAACTCAATATTGGTTACAACTATTACGCATAGTACTGGTAGCACAGTAGGGTATTCAATAACTTTAGATCACATTGAACCACTGTATCTGTTAAGACATGAGTCAGTTAAAGCAGTATGAGTGTGTCTAATTTTTTTTGACAGTCATTTAAAAACTTCACAAAAAAATTAGAAACTGCAATGTATTTTCTGTAATTTTTTAATGTAAAGTGCTTTACAGAGACAAAAAAATGTGTTTGTGTTGTGCAGCTTGGTAAGGATTGTACAATAAATTTGACCATAAATTAGTCATACCCCCCATGATAGCAGTAGTATAGTCTTAGTGTTTGCTGTTAGCTCTTGCAACGATACGATGCAGCAAGATGTAAGGACGCAAATGCATGTAAATTAAAGCTCCATGTACTTGCATTGTGCACTTATTTCAGTTCAAATTCTAGGAACAGTGACATTATTTCTCAAAGGTGACAAGGCAACACATTTGTCAGAGTGATTTAACGTCTGATCTCAATACTCTGGCTCTGGTGTGACGCTGCCTGACATGGCTACCACCATAGCTGTCTCCACGAATGTCACGTCACTGTCAGCTTTGTCTGAATCCACATCATGTGGTTGAACTTTGACACAAAGGACTGCATTCGTGGCTTCTCTGGTGGACTTTTCTCGATGCAGCATCGTGTGGTGTTTATTGTGGCATGTTCGGCAGGTGTACTTGGAGGGACAGTGCGTGTAGCCATGTCCTTCTCCTAGACAGTTAGTACACAATCGCTTCTCCCAAACAAACTTGTTTCTTTTGTCTACGTCATAGTGGGCGAAGGGTTGAACTAAGTTGTGCTTGTCTGTGCACAGAGGGCACTTGATAACTGTAATATATATATTAAGCACGCGCGGGGGGCTTTTTTTCTCCTAAAAACACGGCTTTTCAGGCTTGACCACAGTTTCTTGGGATACTACGATATTAACCAGGTCATATTTTAAACTTGGGCTCAAAATTGTGAGAGAATTCCTGCGAAAACGCCATTTTTCAGTTGCTGCGACCGATTACTAAGGCATTGAAGACCCTTTACCATGCTTAATTTTCAAAACTTCGCCGTTTTGGGAGGCTACGAAGTGCCAATTGTTGGTTGGTTGTCAAGAGCTACTAGTAGTCAGAATGCCTTAATAAATAATGCTAAGGAGGCTACCACTGCTCGGGAGAAGCTGAGGTAAATACGTAATTCCATATTTGTTAGCTAAAATTACAAAAATAACTCTGGCCTTTCTTTTTTGTAGCTAAGAGCTTGTTGTCAAGATTGACTGGTAAATTCAGATAGTCAGAATGGCTTCAATTTGATACTACTGAAGTTACCACTGCTCAAGAAAATGAGGTAAGAAAGTAATTTTGTATTTGTGTACTAAAATTGATTGTCTTTTGCTATTGTAGCTGAGAGCTTGTTGTCAAGAATTCGAGGTAATTCAGATAGTCAAAGTAACTTAAATTTAATACTACAGAAATTATCAATACTCAGGAAATTGAGGTAAGTAGTAATTCAATATTTGTTTTCTAAAATTACAAATAGTAACACTGGCTTATTTTTTTTATCGTAGCTGAGAGCTTGTTCAAGAGTTACTGGTAATCGAGATTATCAGAATGGCAGATGTTTGATACTACAGATGTTACCATTAATCAGGTAAGAAAGTAATTAGTATTTGCTTGCTGAAATAAAAGGTCATAACTGTCATTATATGTTACCTAACTAGCAGGCTCGCTCGCCATTTGTGCTCAAGCACTAGTTTATATATAATGTGGCGACGTACATATGTCATTTTGTACTTTGACCCTCACATATGTTTGTGTTAGCTCGGTGTTCGACCCCGTTCCAAATTTCACAGAACAGAATCCTCCCGTTTCGCAATCATTACCCGTTTCATCCCAGAAATTGACTTTGAGTTCTTTTGCGGTGCAATTAAAACTCAAAAACTAATCGGAGTTCCATTTCTATTCGAGTTAGTGGCGGTGGTAAGTTAATGCGCTATTTGTCGTAGTTATAAGCCCTACGTAACAGTATTTAGTTGAAAGTTCACTAGACTAACCACGAAGGTAAGTCTTGTGTAGGTATGGCCACTTTGTGTGAAATTATTGTGCATTCTCAGCTATTACTAAGAATATCACAAAGAAAACATTTAATTAACGTGACTTGTATTTTTGTTGCTTTTTTTTTTTTCAATTGTGCCCTTGTTGGTTGTCAAGAGCCAATGGTAGTCAGAATGGCTTCTAGTGAAGCTACCACACTGGAGGAAAGCTGAGATAAGTACACAATTCCTTATTATGTTAACTAAAGTTACTAAAATAGCTCTGGACTTTTCTTTTGTAGCTGAGAGCTCGTTCAAGAGTTACTGGTAATAGAAGTAGTCAGAATGACTTAAACTTGATACTACATGTTATCACTACTCAGGAAATAAAGGTAAGAGAGTAGTTCTGTATTTATTTGCTATAATTAATGGTCAACAGCAATACATATAATTGTATATATGTTTTATTTATACTTATATTTATTATTTGTTTTTGCTGGCTAGACTAAAGATCAAGCAATTACAACAATAATAGATAGCTAATTAAAATAAATAAATAATAACATCAATAATAATAATAATAACAACAACAATAATAAAATAGTCAAAAAAAAACAAGTAGTAAAATAAATAATAAATAAATAAATATTAAGGATTAGGTGGTGATTGCTCCCACTGAGAGAGCTGAAAGAGATAGTCCCTAACCACTTGTTGTATATAATACATGTGTATATAGAATCCATTTTTGTCACCATGAAATAAAAGCATCTTCAGATAAAACACATCATATAACACTATTGTAGTTTATGCAGCCTAACAGGGCAGGCTCGCTCACCATTGGTGCTCAAGCACACCACTAGTTAATATTAACGGCTAAACCATTCCATTCCTTACCTACAATTAATCTATGAGACTCGTACAACACACCCACCTTCCTGTTCCTCTTCCTTGCAGAGGCAGTGTTGCCTAGCTGCGAGTCCACACCCACCACAGTAAGTCCATGACACAGAGCTAAGTGCTGACTCAAGTACCCTTTACCACTGCCTACATCCAACACCTAACACACATACACACACAACATATATACGTAACCAACATACACACATACATACACAAATAATCTATAGCATTGATTCGATGATTACTGACCTATCACAAGACGAGCTACATATTGAATCCAAATAACACCTGTTCTTTATTGTGTCTACATGCACTGCCTCTCCTCCACCCAACAGCATCCCACCCTCTTCTTGCCTAACCCAGCCTCTCCTTCTAGCCTCTGACCTGCACCAGCCCAGCCCCTCCTTTCTTAGCTATGCACCAGCCCAGCCCCTCCTTTCTTAGCTATGCACCAGCCCAGCCCCTCCTTTCTTAGCTATGCACTAGCCCAGCCCCTCCTTTCTTAGCTATGCATCATGCCAGCCCCTCCTTTCTTAGCTATGCACCACGCCAGTACCTTATTTCTTAGCCATGCTCTAGCCCAGCCCCTCCTTTCTTAGCTATGCACTAGCCCAGCCCCTCCTTTCTTAGCTACGTATGCACCAGCCCAGCCCCTCCTTTCTTAGCTACGTATGCACCAGCCCAGCCCCTCCTTTCTTAGCTATGTATGCACCAGCCCAGCCCCTCCTTTCTTAGCTATGCACCAGCCCAGCCCCTCCTTTCTTAGCTATGCACTAGCCCAGCCCCTCCCCCTTATCCAGCTCATCTGCACTAGCTCAGCTTCTACCTCCTACTTCTCCACCAGTCCTTACGGCTTGCCAAGACTGCACAAACCACACCTACTTTAGCCCCTCCCCCTCACCTGATGAAGACCAGCAGCATTCACCTGTGCAGCAACGAGATCTGAGAACACAGTCACTTCATGAGACTTCTTGTGACTCATACCAAACCCCGATAATTTAACATTAGTCGCCATGGTAGCAGCTCCGCCAACATCCCATTTCTCAACACTTATCTGCCAGGTCCACAAGAATCACAATCAAAGCAAGTTAGATCATGTGACCTAAGATTTCCTCACATACCAGTGCCCGTCCTCTTATCAATAAATTAATAGCCCGTCCTCTTATCAATAAATTAATAGCCCGTCCTCTTATCAATAAATTAATAGCCCGTCCTCTTATCAATAAATTAATAGCCCGTCCTCTTATCAATAAAAATAAATTAATAGCCTGTCCTCTTATCAATAAATTAATAGCCCGTCCTCTTATCAATAAATTATTCCAAATTTCAAGCAATAAGTGTTTCAACACATGACAGAACCTAACTTTATAGGATAGTTCAGTGCTTTGAGAAGACATTTTATAATTAGTGATATCAAATATATAACTCTAACAGTGACCAGGGACACTAACTAAGGAAGGAAATAAAGAAATGGAGGCCCACAATAAGACTAAATTGAAGGGGGAAATGGAACAAGTACTGGAGAATTTTGCTAATTTAGTATGGACTATCATGATTGACTGTTCCCATGGATACGTAACATTAGCAACCGTCTCTCTCCATAAGCAACTTGTGTTTCAATGATACTAACCAACGCTTCAGAACTCCTATTTTGATGACTGACCTCACTTTCTTCTTTGACAGTAGAGCCAGAGTGAGAAGACTGACCACAGGTCTGTTCTCTTTCCTTCCTAGCCAGAAGACCTGGCAATCTGAACTCCCTAGCCGCCAAGAAGAACTGCTGCAGTGAAGGATGAACGTCTAACAGAACATACCAAGGCTAAAAGATATATAGTTACACACTCTAGACTATTGAAGAAACAGCAATTTATATCAAGCATAATATACTAACCCTGAAGCTGTTGATTTGAGCTTCACCCCCACAAAACAAAAAGCTTCTGGCATGCTCAAGGATTGCATATTGCCTGGCACCCAGCCACAGGAGTGAGGCAAAACAAGGAGCAATACAGGGAAAAAAAAATTCGAAGCAGTGACTGTAAATATAACACATAGGCAACAACACCAATACTACTTTGTGCCTACAAATTGTATGGTGATTTGGTCTTTGAATGCGGCTCATGACATTAAATAATTCATATTAAGGTCCCCCTACATATTACTGTCTTTTCTAAAAAGAACTGGGCGACACCTTACCAGTCTCAGTGGCCGCTGCGAGCCCCAAGAAGCAATCATCTGACGGCAGTTTCAAGTCTAATTCTGGCCAAAGTTTCCCTACAATATTCTCCCAGTGATTACACACAAAGAAATCGACGGAGTGCGCCGAACACAAACTTTCATACTTCTTGTAGAATTTGTACAAAGCCAAAACCTTCTCCTCCATGTTCCGTTCCCACACTAACCCGTGTTTCGCACGCGCGACAATTTGTTTTGTTGACGACTACTTACCAAACATTTTCCTATAATCACATGATTTTATCGGTAGGCTGGACCCCGTTGAATGAGTTTATAATGCAGCGCTGCGGGAAACTAACTCTATAAGTATAGGAGTTAGTCTTTTAAATAGCTCGGATAGAGACGTAGAGGCTGAGTTAGACAAATGTCCGTAAGGGTATTGGATGGCGGCAGTATTAAGAGCTCCGGGACGACAGAGGAGGACTTAGAAGAAGCTAGGCAACGTCTTTTGGACCATACTGATGACCGCGAAACTGCAGGTAAGTTCATTGGGTTTAAGAACATGCCAGTATAATGTATCCTGTCAATTGGAAGCCATCCAAGGATTTGAGCAGCACGAGTTGTGTTGAAGCTGACGCTGGGAGTGGGAAAGTTGGCAAGTTTAATGGATTACTAGAGAGGATAGCTACATAATTTTGCCAAACAAGTTTGTACTGATTCTGCTGAATCTTGGCATTGCCAATAGTGATGTTACTACAGCAGCACAAGCTATTGGTTTGCACGCATATAGTAGATACATACACTAATTTACTATAAATAACATGCATACATACATCACTGGACTGTTTGTTAACTGAATGGTAATTAATGCAGATTCCTAGTAAGTAACATTGGCCATTACTGATAGTCATGTGATCCCAGGTTTACTCGTCATATAATTTATATTTTGGTTTGACTTTTTCTGATCTAATAGTGGTTAAGTTCTATAATGTGCCGAGTCAGCAATGATACTATTATTCATATGTTATTCTCATCCGCTTCTACCTCATTAGTGTGTTTGTGTGTTTGTTTGCTGGGTTGAAAGTGTCGAGTTAAACCATGTGTTTGTCTATGCATGTGCACCTAGTGTGTATGTGTGTGTATATTTATTAATTCATTTTCCCCAGATATTAGTTTTTATACCCTAATTCATAAATTCTATGAAGTGTTTTGAAAATTAATCAACAACTGATCTTTCTCTAAATATTGTTGTTTTTGTTGATGTTGAGAATGAGCTGCTTATCTGGTTTTCAAGAGTTGACGATCTAGAGTGAGGGAAAGTAGAGGAACTGGAAAAGAGTATTGAGCTATTAATGGACACTGTAGTAATACTAATAGTCGTTCAGGAAACAAAACTTTACGATAGACAGAGAGGAAGAGAGAGAAGGGTTATCTTTAGGGCTCAGTTCTGACTCTATGGCCCAGTGTGTGTTCATCCATTCATTCACAGTGGTTGCTTTACAAGCAATGTTAGAACTAGGTCCTAAAACTTTTAACACACAATGCACGTAAGGACAGAGTCAAGTTATGTCACACCTGACACATAGCAATGTCTGAGAACTCCTACTATATATAATATATATATATTCCAACCTAGATATCTTCACTGCAGTTGTTTGTACTACATAGTATTGGTAACTCTTGATGTACTGTAAAGTAGGCTGTGAAACCCCCTCTAGGGGTAAACCCCTCCCCCCCCCCCTATATTTCAGCAGCTGCTCTAACCTGAGTGGGTTAGTTACTCCTAAAGGTGCACTTTGACATGCTACTGACCATTTTGACCATTTCAATGATTACATAATATATACAGTGATGTAGGAAGATATTTCAGTATAGGTGGGGCTCCAAGGGCATGTTTTTTGTGGTTTAAAAGTGTTCGTGTGAGAAATCAGCTCGTTAAATTGTGCTCTATAATTTGGAGGGGCTCCAGCCCCCGGAGCCCCACCCCCTTCCTACGCCACTGATATAAATTATCTTGTGTACATATAAGTGTGAAATAGCTGGTTACTTGATTGAAATTTCCTCCTCTACGTTGGGTATATTATACGCAAGTCAACACATTGTATTAATTAAGTAGGACTTCAGCTATTCTTAAATGCTTCCTTAAGCATATATTTACTAGTAACACATCGTTAATGTTGTTAACCGTGTGTGTGCTTGAACACTTATACAATAGGGTACAAGGAACTGTGCTATACAAACACTACTTAGTCACAGTTTAGGTGGTGGGTGTGTCTATCTTTATGTGACCCATGGTTTGCTAAATGGTGTGTGTGTATGTGTGTTTGTGTCATACTAAATTGGCTGTGATATTTCTAGTGGCCATAGTATTCTTGGCTTATTCTGTGAGTTGTGTAGCTTGTAGCTAGTTAGGTAAGCTAATAAGGTGAGTATTTCCTGCTTGTGGGGAAGGAGGGAAGACTTCAGCTAAATTTCTCCCTCCACTAAGCTGGATCATCGTAGCTTGTGAGTATTGTAGTTGAGGTGTCTCTTACTGATATTGTAGACCTTGATGCTGGCCACCCCTTACCCAGGATTTGCATCCTGTGACAGTTATGACCTTAATGGAGGCATTTACGCCCAATTCTTCAATTTTATACAGATGGCTAGCCTAGAAATGTGGAGGCCTTTGTTCTGAAGTACTTGTACTCCTCAGTCACCAACAATCACTTCAGATCTTTCTCTTAAGTGGATATCATATCATATTATAGCTTGTGCTCTATAATACTCATCAATGTTTCATCACCATGGTTACAATACAACCCAATATACGGTTAGTATGAGTATGTGTGTGCACCTCCCCCCCCCCCCCCCCCTCCCTCCCATGTAACTTGTGCTGGTCACTAAGTGGTTTCGTGTATTTTCACTTTGTGGTAGTGCATGTATTGGACATTTGGGAACATGCCCTGGAGGGGGACTTTGTCTCTAATGGGTGGTACCAGGCCGACTCATAGCAACAACCAGGTTATTGTAATGCCAGTTTCTGGGTGAATGCCAGAGCAGCTCAGTCTATACATTCATTGTGTGTAACAAATTTCACTTTCAAGACTCCGGATTTCTATCCTTTCTATTGACTAAGTGCAATACCACTGGCTCCACCTGATAGTTGTATGCCCATGCGTGTGTGTGTGTGTGTGTGTGTGTGTGTGTGTCTGTCTGTTTGTGTACATGTGAATGCTCGTATGTGTTTGCTTGCGTGTCCATTTCTGTATGTGTATGTGCTCGTTTGTGTGTTTGTGTTCATGGTGAGCTAATATAGTATTATAATTCCACTTATTGGATTTACAGTATATACAGGCATGCTCTGTACTGGGAAGAAGTTGAGAAGTTAGCTACTCATTGTATCAATTAGTTACCATGCAGCTTTGCTAATTTGACGCTCTTTACCGTTTGTCCATGGAAGTGCAAAGAAGTTATTTGGTTGTAGTTTCAGAGAGTTGTGAAGAAGCCTACAAAAAATGGGGGAGGGGGGGGGGGGCAGAGTGAATGAGGACTACTTGATGGACTTGAGTAACAGGGCCATTCTGATATGTGGGCCTCTTTAGGTCCTAAGGTGAGAGAATAGAGTGTATATGGGTATAATATTTATATAGCTTGTTATTTCCATCAATCTTACCCTTTTCCTGAGTAACGGACAATTCTGATTATGTATAACCTTTCTTTGTTTTCATCAATCCCCCCCCCCCCCCTCCCCCTTCTCTCTCTCTCTCTCTCTCTCTCGTCAAGGTGCCACAGCAGGTGGCTACACTCCCTCTCCAATACCCATCAACCCCCACAACGGCCACCCTGCACTGATGCACCATTCCCCTAACCAATCCCTTACCAACTACGGTTCCGTGGCTGGACTCTCCGTGACCTCCCAGGTGAGCAACAACAAGAAAAAAAAGAAGCATGTCGTGAAAAGATATCGCCTTCCATTCCTCATCCTCCTTGCCTTTGACTGGGGGCTCATCATTCTCTTCTCAATTGTCGTCACAAGCGTAAGTGCCTCAGGGGATATGGAGGCGGGGCATGTGCGAGATTGATATCTTGGTTAATTATAATGGTGTGTTACATATTTTCTATTAAGTTATACTGTATATCCACCAAAAGTTAGTGATGGACTAAATAATGGTAAGGCATGAAAGATTCCAATGTGTTTCCAGTTAAATGACCTATTTGCTAAATTACGCATAAAACTTGTGGTCGGTCCAATTGCTAACCAAGTTGTATGTGTTCCAATACAACTGAAAACAATATGGCAGCCGTTGCCAAGGCTGGCTTGAATAGCGTTATATATAATTTGTAATGAGTACAGGAGATAGTCAGGGGTAGCAAGTTCTATAAATCTTCAATATGTGCAATTGATCACAGGATAGGTTTTTGGGGTTGGTAAGGGTTGTCACTATAATAGGAGCATGCTATTATATTACTAAGGATAAGCTTTTCATAGTCGGATGTGTGTGTTGTTGAATTACAAGTATCAGTTCCCTAGTTAAGTTGGAGTGTTGTCTATCGTATATTTGCCAGGCATGACTATTTGAAGTGTTGCTGAAGATTAAGCAACTCCATTCGTCCCTCAGTGGACTATTGTTATTTAGTTCACAGCTTCTTTAAGTGGTTCCTGTTATCTTTGCCCTTCCCCAGTGTTAAGTGGGCATAGCTACAAGGTGTGTCTGTGCTCCGGCACAATCACGTTAGACTTTTCAGTTCTGATGTCTTTTGTTCGTCTTGTAGAGTAGCAACTCTTACCAATAGGAGGAGTTAACGTGGCAGGTGGGGGAACGCACGCACACACGCACATGCTCATGTTGGTGCACAAGGACACTGCATCAGCTTAAAAGTTTGCCAGATTTGGGCTCCAAGATGAGCTAAAAGCAGCAGCAACTTCTGCAAAGCATATATATTTATATCCAAACTACATTAACTATCTTACAGTATTCTGTAGCTATAGCTTTTCTTTTAGCCTAGCCCCTTTGCTGGCTTGGCTGACTTCAATGGGAACCATTTTCTAATCAAGTATTGTTGGCTTGGCTGGCTGGTTTTATCGCCACAATGTTTTAATGAATGTGTTGTTTCATTATGTTCATTCTGTTTATTAGTGTATTATACATTTATTTTTCAGAGTATAAATTTCAATGACTACTTCACTTTGAACATACACGAGAAGTACTTTGACTTAGTGGTAAGTCACGCAAACACGTATACACATACATGTGCACACACTCACACACATTACTTGCACACACATGTGCATAAGCACAAACTCACACACGTGTCTATATGCATTATGAACCATGCACAAGAGAAACTAGAGTATGGTGTGTTTGTTTACTAGTAATAAAAGAATTAAAAATTAAAAAATTACTGGGTTTTAGTGTTGTTTAAAGGTTATCTATTTATTGCACACCACAGCAGATTTTATTTTTTATTTTTTATTTTTTATTATTATTATAGGAGGGGAGAAAAACTGAATGTGGAGGGGAATCCCAGGGCCCCCATAGTCTGTAAGAAACCCTGGCCTTTCTGTCATAACTAGCATTTCAGAGCTACTTCATTAAGAACATAAGTATCTGTTTATTTATATTTTGCTGTTACTATTGTTACAGCTGTATTCATGGTGTTGATTGTAGATAATTGGGACTTTTCGAGTTGCCCTCAATTTCTTGTTCTACTTGGTGCTGGGCTGGGTCAATCGCATTGTGATGGGGGTGAGTTGGTAAGGTGTAGTCAGTCAGGATGGTGCTGGAAGATGTTGTGGTTAGAATATTATGATCCAGTTATTGCTGGCAAAGAGATATGTAATTAACGATCAAAATAATTATAATAGTAGTAAATAATCTAATAATAGTAATAATAATAACAATAATCATAATAGCAAATTTTCTCATTCTAACAGTTAAAAAAACAAAACAACTAACCCAATGTTTAGACTTCTTGCTGAAGTCCTCTTCAGAGGTCAACTAAGGTCAGTCAACCTCTCCGTGGTGATATAATAAACACTCGACATAATAACATTCTGTAGATATTAGTATGTTTAAACAATCAGGTTAAAAGGGTACATGTACGTAGATAGAAACCATCTCTCCAATCTTCAAGATACACTTGTCTGGCGTTAGTCCTGTAGGATGCCCTTCCATATGCTATACTGTTCGTGATAAAGCCTGTCTATAATTCTGTATATATGTATGTGTGTTTATAGATCGTCACCATGGTGTCTGCATGCTACATTCCTGTCAAGGCTTATTACGTAAGTTATAAAAATAACTTTAAAGAAGCAAGCCAGAGCCAAAGAACCCAAACTTAACTTAGCAAGTCATTCTGTTACATCATATACAGCTGCATCATATCATATGCCAGTCACAATAACTAGCTGGGAAAATGAGGAAGAAGTTTACCACTTTCTAAGCAGCATTTAGAGACTTAAAACCTTGTCCATTCTTTGGGAGTGTTTAAAAAAATTGTATTGTATTATAGTGCATGTTGTGTGTGTGTGTGTGTGTGTGTGTGTGTGTGTGTGTGTGTGTGTGTGTGTGTGTGTGTGTAGGCATGGAACAGTATCCAAGGTGGCAATGAGACAGTTTCCTTCAGGTCCATAGCTACTCTGATGATGCTACTCATCACGTTTGGAATGCCCTGGATCACTGCTTTCTTCTTTGAGTTCAAGGTTCAAGCAGAGAAGGGGTGGAGAAAGGGGTGGGGCCTGTTATTTTGACAACTGAAGACATAGGAGTCAGGGAATACAGAAGCAGTTTTATAAATAGTTTTGGGCAAACCCACTTATTCAAGGACATCAGTTTTCATCAGTTCATACATAGACTTTACATTTATTCCCTCACAAATCGTTACACACACACACACACACACACACACACACACACACACACACACACACACACACTCAAGTGGTACTTAAGTGTGTGTGGTAACCACTTATGTATATAACTTTGTGACTCATTACAACATAATCTACTAGTTTTCTTGGAATCATCATACCTACTGTGGTGCAAATGTTTGCTAGATCACATGAGTCAGTTGTAGTGCATTTTAGTATTGTGTTCCCCCCCCTCCCCAATCCCCTGCTTAGTAGCAGTCCAGTGTCAGTCATTCAGACAGCCTTTGCCTGGTTGGTGTTTCTAGGGGCATTGCTAAGTTTATTATATTGTACCTACATGCTGCTGTACATATGTATTAAGTCTGTGTGCATGTGTGTGTGTGTGTGTGTCATTTGCCACATGCTATGAATTCAACGTATGAGGTCACATGTCAGATGATTACTCGTTCAGTAACCTGAAGATAAAATCACAACTTGAACTCTATTTATTGTCTTTTTGTTGCTTTAGAAAGTAGTAGTCCATAAAATGTGATTAAATGATTGAAGATGTGTCTGTTTTTCCATTGTTGTTTTGTTTTGTTTTTGTTTTGTTTTTTGTTTTGTTTTTCTCATTTTAATTCTTTCAATATTTTTTTCTTAGTATCTGCCAGCAGAGCTCTCCATGTTGGAAATCCCCAGTTGGTGGGATTGGAGGGCGTGGCTATGGCCGAGGGCATTCACCAAGAAGCCCGAGGAGGAGACACCCTCACTACCTGATGTCAACGACACAATGTAAGTTCACAGACCACCATAGCTGTGACTGTAGAGTTGCCAATAGAGATAGTATGTGCTTCCACTGTGTGAACTTGTGTAGATTTGGTAAGGGGTTGTCTTTTTGCTTTGTCTTTTTTGCTTTGTGAATGTTATGGTAAGGGGTCATCATTTTGTCATCACTTAATGGCTGGTTTCCCCTTACCCACTGAAATATGCCCACCATAGTGTGGAGATGTTGTGCAAGTCCCTGCAGTGTATATTAAAGACAATATGTGCTCTAGTGCTCATGTGTATAAATAGTCACTGCTTCAATGACACTGGTTGAGAAGTGGTGGTCACAGGTAAAGGGTCTTGTGAATTGCTTATTGAGTTTCAGATGGTTGATGACCTTTACCATATGTCTGTCCCTCTTGTCAACAGCTACACAATAGAGTGTTTGTTAGCGAATCATCAACATTGACTTTGGTAGGTGTGGCACACCAGGAAGTTTGGTTGAGCACAATTCTGACTCAATTTGCTTGTCATAATATGTGACCATCTACAGGAAAACCGGGCACAACGCGGCGTGCGTAAATATCGAGAAAAGATCGATCGATTTCTTTAAAATGTATTGTTTCAAGCGGACGGAAGGGAACGGTTAGGTCTATTATAGCGGGAACGACTTAAGCTACGACGATAAAACTTGGAGAGCTCAATATCTGGACGCCGACAACTCTGTAAGTGCAAAAAAAAATTTTTTCGAAGGGTGCCGCGTTGTGCCAGGTTTTCCTGTAGACGGTCACATATTATATTAAAACCGAGATATTTTCACAGTGTTTGACAACAGATATCAATGGTCAATAGTGGGCATGGCTATAGAACGATGGTACTTACATATACCAAATGGTAGCACCATCCCCACGGGTAGACTTCCAGAGCTGGTCTATAATAGTGGATAATACACGGTATACTGGTGGAAAATGACTGAGGTAGCAAATGCTGTAAGAGGCCATGACAACTCTATTGACTCGTTCATGTAATACAGCTGTAGGTCTAAAAGACCCTGTAATTATGAACATGAATTTCGTGACGGTCTGGAGGAATTTAATTAGCTGTTTATTAATTAAGGGGGAACAGCCTGTTTTCCTCACCTCCACAAGCATGGGTAACCAGTTAGTTGATTTGACACTTACCTTGACTGGCATAGGGTCTCTTATTGGCTCTTAGCTTCCTTTTTCATTTCCCTTGTATCTCTTTCACAGCTGAAGGAACAGACAGAGGCAGCTAGTGTGGCAGGGGGAGGGGTCTGATGGATTGAACAGGTTTCAGTATGTGGGGGGATATATTAGAGTATAAACATTAGCTGGAGGGGTTGTTTGTGCTGTGCTGTTCTGAAGTGACCTGTCCATCCTGGTAGAATCTTCCTTATGTTTGTGGAGGAGTAAGTGTGTGGAGCTAGGGTTGGGTAGAGAGGGAGGATGTTGTAGGAGAGATGGAGTGGTGGAGAGTGTAGTCAGAGTAATGCTACACCTGTCTGTCATCTGTTGAATGAAGTTGTTCAACTCTAGCTACAAACTCAGTATTCTATCTGTGATATTCCAGCCACAAACTCAGTATTCTATCTGTGATATTCCAGCCACAAACTCAGTATTCTATCTGTGATATTCCAGCCACAAACTCAGTATTCTATCTATGATATTCCAGCCATGTTGTTTGAAATACATCTGGAGTTTGTAGTAACTGGCAAATCTTCAGCTAGAATTTTTGCTTGCACATGCCTGAAGGTTGTCCTAGCATGATAGATTTTTTTCCTGCTGCTATCAGGGGTAACACTATTGAAAGTCAGGTATATTTGTTTATATTATGTGTGGACGTACGTATGTCATTTTGTACTTCGATCCTCGCGTTTTTGTGCTTGCTTCATGGTCTACCCCTTCCCATACCTCCACTAAACAGAATCTTTCGGTTTAGCGATCCCATATCATTCAAGGAAATTTAATTGGTTAACCCCTTTGTATTAGGTTGTTTCTGAATGCTACAAGACGCACTTAGGTCTTAAAAACTTACTATTAGACTCAACACTGCGTAAGAAAGTAATTCAGTATTTTTCTAGCTAAAGTATATGTGACCGGTTTTGGGAAAATCGGCCTAAACGCGGCATCTAAAGTTTTCTAATTTATTCTACCAGTAGGTTGCACGGGGCCTTGGGATGCCGTCATCCTAATTTGGAAGCTGCAGCACAAGACGTCTTCGCCCTACGCACTACAACACTTCAGTATTTTTGCTAAACTTATTATTGCTGATTTCGGGAAAAAAAACGCCGCTTAAAGGTGTTGCTAAGGTCAGGGGGCGTGCCTTGTGTCCGTATACTATTACTGCGTGTCTCCGGGACACTATGGAATAAACCGGTTACAGGTGGATTGAAAGAAGTCTAAAAGGCTTAATGCAGGGCTCCTTGAGAAACTATGGTGGCAAGAATTGCGTGAGTACGTGAATTATGTAGAATAGTAAGTAAATTAGTTAGCTACAGTTTTTTTCCCGCTGTTAGTGAAAAGCCCGCCAATGATTTCTTAGCAACTCTCCGTACACGAGTCCAACCGGCTAGTGTTTCTAGCCTCCTAGTGTGAGTTCTAGAGCACGCCAGAGCTTACAACTGCGTCATAAGCTAGAGCTAACTGGTGTCTATCCATTTCTGCCATAAAATTTTTTTCGAAAAAAATCGACCCATAAGGCTTTACCCTGGGATACTGAAAAAATTTGTTTGCCGCGTTTAGGCCGATTTTCCCAAAACCGGTCACATATAATGGTCACAATGGCTACAGTACATACTTATATTTTTTAAATGGACTGATAGATTCTTTTGAAGTGTTTCATTTATGCACAAGCTCGCTCACCATTTGAGCCATTTGTGCTCAAGCACATCACTAGTTAAGTAGTATATATATTTGTATGTACATGTGTGTGTGTGTGTGTATATACGTATATAGTTCACTAGATATCTTTACAAAGTTATTTTTAGGTAGTCCAGTGTGTTTGAGTTATCACACAGTAAATTGAGTTGTGACTGAGTAATGCTGAACAATTGGTGTAAATGTTATCAGCGTAGTTATAGTATATGTTTTACGGCCAACCTCACTTCAAGAGTTACCTAACCTATAAGTATGTCCAAGTTGAGTTGGCCGCAAGAAAAACTTGAATAACTTTAGAACGGAAGCAGCTACGCATCCGGGGTTTGCACCATTGGAAAGCTCACGCAGAAGCGGTTAAAAATATTTCCTCAGTATACGCCAAAACTGGAGAGAAAGTGCTATTCCTAAACTCAATACAAAAGTCTATGGGAATATAAAAAGCCACAGGTTTCCCACTCAAAACGCGCCCGCTTTTAGTCACGCGGTACGGCTCAATTGATTTTTGTAAACAATGAGTGGCTTCTTCTCAGAGATTGCTACGTTTCTAGCTTTATATTGCGGTTAGCTTAGGCTACGAGTGTGGAAACAGGATAGACGGAGTGTCCTGTTTGTCGCAGAGGGTACAGGACCACCTGATGGGATGTTGGTAAGATTATTGTCTACCTGTTCAATAACAAATGCCGTATAGCCAATATATTTCTGAGTGACATAGCTGTCATTTAGCTAGCAACTTGTAATACAGCCACGCTTAAGCTTTATGCTGTTAATTTTAAATTGTGTGCTTATTCCTTTTCTTCACTACTATAGATGCCGTTTATTTTAAGGATTAGGACCAACTCAGGCAGCACTGCACCTTCAACTCTGATCACAACTATATTTTGTATATGTGTACTACTTAAATTCTATCATTTCATCAATTTCATATACATATTATAAATATAACAATTGATAATTTATTTAACAAGAAAGTCTAGTAACTTTAGCTACAAGTTAACAGTGCTGTACTGCTGAATCCTGTGAATATCAGAATATTTCTTGGGACACAGTTGGTAGAATCAACTGATTTTAATCTTGTCTCTTTAGAGGAACGCCCCACCAGTTTGCGCTTTCCATCTGCTGTACATTATCTGCGCATAAGAAACATAAATATAATTTAAAATAGACGAGATGAGCTGTACAGCGCCCGAAAAACTCCATCACTAAATTTCTTTCCTACAATAGTTACAGTATTAATGCGCACCTGCGTTACCGCCATGCATTCCTCATTTACCGCGCTTGTGGTCGTGCCAACTCAACTTGGACATACTATAGTACAAACTACTTCAGTGAAGATATCTGGCATGGAATAAAACCACTTATTACACTAGTCAGAGTGATATAGCTAGATATTTCACTCTCAGGCTTTATTTTCACTCTCGGCCATATCACACTCTGACTCTTGTATCTTTAACTATGACGAACTATTATTTATGGAGGAGAAACAAATATGATCGTTAAAAATTATAGATTGTCCAACACATTTCAAATCACTTTCTGGTTTTCACAGCAATTCATAATAGTTTGTACAAAGTGTTTACAGTTTTTTTGTGACTCCGACTAACCCCCCCCCCCCCCCCCCCCCCCATGAATCCCTAGTTTGTGTGTATGTACATAGATACAGCAACTCAGTAGCTGACTTTTAAGCAATATTAATGATATTTGGGTTCTGTGTATGTCTATGCTGGGGGACGGATGAGAGTAGGAGAAAGGGAAAGTAAATGCTATAGAAGAAGTAAATACTCACTTTGAAATTTTAGATAACAGTGACAATGAAGGTGAAGTGGGCATTGTTTGGAGGAGTAAGGAGAGAGTTAGTATGTTGATGTGTGTATAGGAGATTCAAGGAATGTGTGTTTCACACAGTACTACATCACAAAAGCAGCTGCTTATGTACACTCAGAATTTGGAAGTTTTTGTGAAGCAACTACAAAAAGGGATCTTGAGTGAAGTTATATTGAACTATTGTATCCATGGATAGAGTTAGTTATTACCAAGCATCAGTTAGAGCAGCAAGCTATAATACAACACCTGGTCATGTGACTGGATGCTTAGCAACAGATTAGTAAGATATTTTACTTCTGCCAATGAAGCTGTGATCACATTAAAACATGTGCTATTGTAGCTTATCACTTCCTATAGTTACTATTAATAGCACACATCGCCATAGTCAGTTACTTGTTGCTAATGAGTTCATTGACTACCACAACATTAACTAATACATTCCAACACTTTCGTATAATCTGTACAACACCTCATCCAGGGTAACAATGGTTGTTTCTATAGTTCCACAGATTGTTTAATTTTGGTCTCTGAAAGAATGGGGTTTCTCCCAAAAATAGGATGTGACTACTATCTTTGTGACGGCCCACAGGTTCTATAGGAATTGTTATAAGTTTGTGTGTTTGTGTGTTTCAGGCCTGCCCACCTGTATCGTCCTCGTGCTGGTTTCTCTGCCAGTACAGTGTCGCTGGACTTCAGGACTCCCATAGGATCGTCTAGAGGTCAGGGTTCAAATAAGTGATGGTTGATGTAGAACTATGGTTATGTATCTATTGTGAGGGAATGTGGCTTATAGTAAATGTGTTTCTTACAATCTGACAGAAATCTTGATAGTTTGACTCAGTCAGTCCTGGGGACCAAGAGGTGCCTATTTCTAAAATATGACCATGTACATACATACATACACATTATATATTCTAAAACTCTCTCTCTCTCTCTCGGCATGTATTTCATTCCATGGTACAACATCATACAGTACCTCTGGCTGTGGGTGGGCATTGGTTGTGTAGATGGTGGTGTTTGTTATTAGTTTATCAAACCTCTTATAAAGATGTGTTTGTTGTTTGCTGCTTATGGTGATATGTATGTGTGTTAATTTGTTTCCTGCTCCTAGTGAGTATGTATGTGTGTGTGTGTGCTTATTTTTACAGCATCACCAGTGTTTGTTGAACGTCACCCTGACGATGAGTTGCCGCCCATTAAGGAGGACCACGAAACTTCACAAGAGCAGAACTCGCCAGAGTGCGACCAGCTCTCAGCAGAGGTAAGGGAAGACCCTGCTAATTAGTGGAATTAGATCCAATCGGACATTAGATTGGCTTCCTGTTGTTGAGTGGCAGGAGGTGTGTGTTGTATAGTAAATTCACTGAATGACTAACTAGAAGGTAATTACTGTACCTCTGGTAACAACCACTGAATTTGGATTCTCTTGTCTAAAGGCAGCACAAATGCACAATGCAATTCTCTTGCAACCGCTAGCAGTTATGCGCACCTGGCAGAGCCAGGATGCCTGTGCACTAAGCAGGCACAGTGAGCCGTGCAAGCAAAGCTCCTGGAGCCGGGCTAGGAACTCCTAGAAACTCACAGGAAAACAGGCCTTTCCTCATAGCAAGTGGTGTGGGCACCCGAAGTCACACACACACACACACACACACACGTACACAAACACACACACAATCCTATCACCACTATCATGTAACTCAGAAATACACTCAATCCTCTCTTATCCGGGCGCCTTGGGACCAAGGGGTGTCCGTAACTCAGATTTGCCCGTAACTCAGATTTGCCCGTAACTCAGATCATAATGTACGTATGAAGGTGTACATGTATGTACATGTATATACAAAAAAAAAATTTGAATTAACAGAGCTATTACATGAACTGAATTAAGTTCAAAGTTATTTCTTGCAATATGACAACAGACTAGTTTGCTTCATTGATTGGAATCGACTTGTAGCCGCCTCATCTCTCCATCTCTTTACTAAAAAGCAAGTGCCCAGGGTCTGTGTTTCTCTGTTCGAGCCAATTCAATGTAGTGTCCAAAGCATCAAATGCTGCACTGGCGCTGACCCTTTGATTTTCTTCAATTTCTTCAGATGATTCTTCTGCACTACTATACCTAGAGTCTTGCATTTCTGCTACAATTTCATCATCATCTAGAACTTGGTGACCTGGTTCATCGATGTCTGCATCCATCCATTCAGCAATAGCCTCTTGAGTCTCACTTCCCAATGACCCAGCAGTTTCAATAGTCTCAGCAATAGATGAATCTGGGCATGTGTCTTCAGTTGACACATCCTCACTAACAGATTCATGAAGTAATTTCCTCCATGCCTTACGAAGACTGTCAGAGCTTGCCTCCTCCCATGCTTCTGCTATCCAATAAACAGCATCCTTTATTGTGATAGCTTTCAAAATAGTGGGGTATAGGCTTATCCTCTTCATTTTCCAAAATGATGCGTGCAAGAAGCTTCCTTTTGTAGCGCCGTTTGCATGGATCTAAAACTGCTTGATCCATTGGCTGTATGGCAGCCGTAGTGTTAGGTGGTGGAACATAGCTTTAACCATACCATCATCTGACTGTAGGCTCTGACATGAAGGATGTGAGGGTCAAGAAGTAGAAGCCCCTTTTTCTCCAATCCTCGTTCTCCACAAAATCTTCTTACTGAAGGCACAAATTTCTCATGGAACCACTCTCCAAATATCTTGCTGTCCATCTACTATTTCCTTTGTGAATAATATTGCACAGGTAGTGAGCTAATATCTATGTGCTTGGAACATCTAGGCTTGGCACTTTTATTAATAAAAACTAGAGGAAGACGATGGGATCCTGATGCATTTGCACATGCCAAAACTGTCACTCTGTCCTTAGCCTTCTTAAAGCTTGATGCTCTAGTAAGCCTAGATGAGTTCAGTGAAGTTGAATGAATCATCCGCCACCAAAGCCCTGTCTCATCAGCATTAAATATTTGATCTAAACTGTAGCCATTCTCCTCAATCACCATTTTTATTTTCTCACGAAAGGGACCAACTGCTGACAAGTCAGAAGACAGAATTTCTCCTCTTAGTTGGACATTCTTTATGCCATGCCTGGCATTAAAACTTGTTAGCCATCCAGTGCTTCCTTTAAAACTGTCTGCATCAGCATCAGGATATAGCTTTGCAAAAAATTGCCTAGATTTCTCTTGGAGTAGCACACCAGACACTGGAGCACCTTTTGAGCGTTGTTGGCAAAACCATTTCCAACAGGCTTCATCCATTTATTCAAACTTAGCTTGGCGAATAACACAACGCTTTTTATAGACAAACGATGGTGACTCAGTGGAACCTAGAGCATCAATAATCTTCTTACGGTCCTTCCAAATGTCAGCAATGGTCGATTTTGCGACTTCAACTCTTTCACCCACCACTCTCTGAGAACTTCCTTTTTCCAAGGCTTTTATAATCTCAATCTTCTTTTCCAAAGTTAATACGGTGCGCTTTCGCTTCTTTGAAACAGCCGCTGTAGCCATCCTTAGACCGTGTCGTTGACCGTAGACCAATCGACGGCTGTTACAAAATCGGTATAGGTCGTCGACGAGCTTTCCCGCACTGTAATGATCGCGGTACGGGTCGCTACATAAAATCAAATGGTGCCCGGTTAATAGACGTGCCCGAATAAGACACGTCTGGATAAGGGATGATGGAGTGTATGACCAGTATGAAATATAAATGATTGGAATGGAGTAATGGGAATGTGGTATTTGTTTTGTAGGGTCTGAGGTTAAAGAGGGAAGGACTGAGTGCATTTGAGGCCTTCAAAGAGATGACACAAACAAATGATGGATGGGTCGTGGCCTCCACTAGACCTGTGAGTAATGATATTGTATTTGTGGTACATTCTGTTTTGTTGTTGTTGTTGTTGTTTGTTTTTGTTTTTTAATCTGTGTTTGTTTTTTGTTCTTTCTCTTTCTATTATTGAAGTTGGCAACTATGCACTAGTCTGTCTGTTGGTGTGTGTGTTTTACAAGTGTCCAGAAAAGCTGTAATGTTGCTGTGTGTTTGTGTGTGCTAACGTGTCGTGTATTATTTGTACGTGTGCAGAATGGCCAACTAACTATTTATTCAAAAGTCATAGAGAGACGGAAGGTCTGGAAACTAGAAGTAAGATTGAGGGTGGGGCAAACTGTCTGTTTCACTTGGGGGTGACTAGATTTGGTGTTACCTAATTTGTGTGTTGCCATGGTTATGTAGGGTGTGATGCCATGCTCTGCTCGGGTTCTGTTTGCCAACCTTTACCCGGGAGAAAACACACCAGAATGGAATCCACAGTGTTCGCTAAATACAGTGAGTACATGATCTAACACACACACACACACACACACACACCATGGTAGTAGATGCCAGACTGTAGCTACACAGATCAAATTAATTTATTAATTTGTACTCCATTTGTGTAAACAGTAATACTTTCTTTTTTTCCTTGCTGGTTGAGGAAAGCTCAGACTACATGTTAAATAAAGCTGATGTAATAATCTTAAAGAACACAATTAGTTGTTGTTGTTATTATTGTTGTTGTCTGTCTGTCTGTGTGTGTTTAGAGTGTTCATCAAGTAGACAGTGCTACAGATCTATTGTATACCGTAACTAATGCCATGGGCCCAGTTTCTTCTAGGTAAGGGATGTCATGGGAATAAAGCATGTCATGGGAATAAAGCATATCAATGTCGTAAATGTCTAATAGTTTAAATTAACCATTTATTGAAAGGAGATTTTAAAAAATCTAATACTATTAAGTAGTAGTGTTGCCTAGTATTGCCTAATTTCAGCCCACCAGCTGCCAATGTACACAACTGTGTACACCACCAGCCAGTTACCTCCAGCTGTATTTCCCACTACTCCCCCCCCCCCCCCCCCCCCCCCCCATATAACTTAGAATGCAAGAGAAAGTGACTTTACCAGTGTTTTCTAAAATATTCATATCAATTAAACTTATTAAATTTAAAAATAGTGATGCAATTATAAAGGAAATATCTGTATCTGCATATATCTGGCAGTATTTAGAGGGGAATATTTGGTAAATAAGTCTATGGTGCAACACTACTGCCAGGTAAGGCATTCTGTAACTATGGAAGAGTTTCTTGACTAAACTAGCTAGCAAGTCCTCATCTTTTTCTCCTGTATTTAGTGTGTCTGTACCACCATCTCTTTGTGCTTTAGGGACTTCCTGTCTGTGAGACATATGACAATAGATGGAGACCATTACTACTCTACTAGTAAAGCTATTGTTAGTTCTATCAAACCAGAACAATCTGGGAAAGTAAGGTAAGGGATCAATCGATTAATCCGGTTGGTGCAATTGAGGAAGGAGAAAGACGCTTAACTTGTGTTTGTGTTTTGTGTGAATTATTACATTACAGAACGTGACCACACCCACTTTTAGAATTTATGTTCAAACACCAGTTGGCAGGTTGCTTGCAAAAATGTCCAGTGTTTCATGAAAGTATATATCAGGGTTTCATTTAGGGGGGGGCGAAAGGGGGCATTTGCCCCCCCTTGGGTTCTAAATGCCCCCCCTTGGATTCTAAGTGCCCCCCACCCTTTTGAAAGAACCGATATTTATTAAGAGAAAAATGTAAACCAAATTAATAATAAACAATATTCACACAGCAATTCGTCTAGGTTTTTTGTTCCATACTGTAATAATGTCATTTAATTGTGTAGATGAGAGCGTCTCGGGTGTCTCCATGGCTATTTTCATCAAATAGGATAATTGTGATTGCCCAATTCGATTTCGAATTCGTGTTTTAATTAGTTTCATTTTGGAGAAGCTCCTTTCCACTGAAGCAGTGCTGACAGGGATAGATAGACATATGTTTGCCAGGGTGCTAATGTTTGGAAAAATTTCACTAAGCATATCACTTGTGGTGAGCTCTTTCAACTGCAAGTGCAGGTTACCTTTCGGCTTCTTCGATAAGTAGCTTCGAAATGTTTTCCACTCCTCTCGGGTTTCGCGGGAAATAAGAGCTTCTTTGGTGTATTCATCTCCACCAGCAGTCTTAGCAGGCAGCTCTGCACCATAGTGAGCTAATAGTACATCTATTAAGTCCTCACCATATGTATGGAAGTCAGAAGAGTCAGCAGCTGGCACTTTCTTCGGATCAAAGATGCCAAATGAGGAGACAATATCTTGTGAAATAAATCTGCTGGATATGTTTACCTTCAGCATCCTGATAAACGGTTCAGCCACTTGTCCTTGGAATGTAGCAATGCTTTCCGTGGTTAACGTGATGTCAGTGACTTCTTCGATCTCATTCTTTGCATCCATCAGTTCTAATACCCAGTTAGCAGCAGGTAACATGGCATCATCAAGTGTATTGAGAGTGGCATCAACAAGAGGGGTGATAGCTGTCAAGTCTATTCTCTCAGTCTGGAGAGCTCTGCTCAACTTCGCCACTTGTGGCAGAACATAATCAAGGAGGTATATGGCCACTAAAGTTGAGGGCCTACATAAGGCTTTACTGATACCTAGAGCTTCAGGTGCATGTGTCTGCTCATAGATAGTGTTTAGAGCAGTCACAATTGCACTGTAGCTAGCTTTGACTGCCTTCACACAGCGTTCATGGGACAGCCAGCGAGTATCTGATGGTTTCACAACTTTCAGCTCAGGTAAGTCAAGCACCTGCTGTACTGCTTTGAGACTCTCAGCTCGCTTAGGAGAATAGTGGAAAAATTTCCAGAGGGTGGTGAGTGTGATGTACACATGTTTTATCCCACTGGTAGCATTAGCTGCTTGAACGCATGCTAGCTGTAGCAAATGGCAATGGCAGTGTACGAAAAGTGCATGAGGTGAAATTTTCTTCAGGAGACTCTGCACACCATTGTGTTTCCCAGAGAAAGTAGCTGCTCCATCGAATCCCATACCCACCAGCTTGCTAATCTGTATGTTTTTATCTTTCATGAATTCAACAAGGGCAGAATAAATAGTCTTTGCATCAGTAGCTTTCAATGGAACTATATCCAAGAAGTGCTCAACAGGTTGACCGTCCATGTTCACCCAGCGGAAGAAAATTGAAAGCTCTTCTGTGGTCGTCACATCAGTGCACTCATCTGCCATTATGCTGAAATGGGAAGCTTGGCGAAGCCGTTTCAGTAAACATTCTTCAGCCCATAAGCCAACTGCCTCAACAAATTCAACAACAGCAACTTTAGATGTGTAGGTTGCATTTAATCTAGCTCTTTCAAGGAACCCCTTTAAATCTTCTGCACCACAACTTACGATTAGATCAATAAGTTCATCAAAATTTGTTGTGTGGGGAATGTGGCGACGAGCTAGAAAATGGGTGCAACGAATTAGAGCTTTAATGGCCATTCTGTTCTTCAACTTTTCCTCATCATTAATTTGTTGGAGTTGCTGAATGACTGACCCTTCTTGTAGTGCTGTAGCTGCAGCCATCTCTGCTTCACATGATAGGAGGTGAATATCACTCTTTGCATGAATTTTCATCTTCTCTATTGCCTTCTTCCAGTTCGTGAAAGGTTTTGAGATCCATGTTCCTCCTGTTCTTTGAAGAGAAATTCCTCTCTTCCTGCAAACCTTACAAAAAGCTCCTTGGAAATTTTTATCAAACATCAGCCAATTGAAGCTCTCTTCCCATTTTTTGTTGTATTTTCGACTGCTTGCAGTGATTTTCTTGCTTTTCTCATGTGTAGTTAATCTTTCCTTTGCATGCTTCTCATGGACAATTAATCTTTTCTTGGCAGGACTTGGCTCCAAAAACTCAGTATCAGATTGATTGCTGTCAATTTTATCTTCTGTGTCACTGCTACTTGAGTGGCCAGGTGACTTTGAAGAGCTTGCACCACAGAAGAAAGAGCGAATATCCATTTGAGACTATCTTAAGCTGTCAGGGACTACGAGTGCTTAGAGTTCTGGTTCTGGAAGTTGTAGAATCTGTATAGATCAAAACTCAACAACTGCTACGGTGAGCTGAGGGCTGGCCTTTTTATAGCCAGCCAGCAACCGTAAGTGTGAATCAACGTGTGATAAACCTAAGGGGAGGTGAGAGTCAGAGTTGAATAGTGTGTGAAAAGCATCTAAATAGTGAATGTCACAGTTGACTGAAAATTGCTAGACGGTGGAGGTGAAAATGAGTAGCTGAATTAACTTGTCAGGATCTGACATATGCAGACCTCATTAGATAAGATTATGTTTTTTTAATGTAGGACATAGGCCTTCCAATAATTCTATTTCACTCCCATGGTGACCAGTGCCGCCCGCCCCCCCTTACATTTTCAAAACTCTATTTTGCCCCCCCTTGCAAGAATGTCTGGATGAAACACTGTATATGATCAGAAGACATTAGCTTTAGAAGTAGTGTCTATAACTCCTTGTACAGCAGTAACATGCTCATAGTACAGCTCTACATTCTTATGTGAGAGGTATAATGAAACTTTCCACTACATCCAGTACTTGCTGAGGATGTCTTTGTTAAACTTGTTGCTTGTTGTTGCAGAGGAGAGAATGGTCCATGTGGTTACCTAGTGATACCAATTAGCAACAGTCAGTCCAAACTCATCTGGGTGATGAACTCTAACCTCAAGGTCAGCGCGCACACACACACACACACACACGCATACACACTATTTGTGCCTCTTCATGAATGAATTGATTAGTAACCATTATTCAATCCCTAATTTGTTGTTGTTGTTTTCAGGGTTGGTTGCCCCAGACAGTCATAGACCAAACACTGACAACTGTACTTACTTCAAGTTTCGAGAAACTGCAGACCTACATTCAGCAACTCCACAGCCGGCCAAGCTACACCCACCATTGAGCATGGCAACATTCTGTCGTCCAGGCGAACAGTGTGAATAAAATTTATCAATATCACTATGCTATAGCACGTGTCAACATTTTGTACTTTGTTTCGTTTCAGTTTTGGATGGTCATAATAAAATACATTTTTTTAAATCTAATTTTTTTTCTTTCTTTCAATAAACTTTAAAGTTACAGGTTTAAGTGAATTGTTTGGGAAAGGATGTGTTCAACCAACCAAACTATGATAAGTATTTCAATTTTCTACATTCCATAGTATATTGAAACCCCACCTGACAATTCTAATTTCTTAAATGGGTGAGGAAGAAATGTCATGTGCTAATGTTTTTGTTTGTTAATTTTGTCCCCCAAAAATGCCAGCATTGAAGATAAATTTTTGGAAAGTATTACTTGTTTTAGAAGAATGTTCCACACAGATTATAGTTGTGTGTATAAGGGAATATTTTGTTGTCAGTGATGCTTCCATAACTACATTTTAATAAGCTTTGGTTAAATTATATAACCATTATTTAAAATAGTTGAAAGTACACAACCTCAACAGGATTATCTTAAAGAACTAATGTCAACATAGCATTGTTGTATGCATGTAATAGTATTCCATTACTTTATTACATTAAATTATAATCATTCTTGTTGCCATTGCCATAATAATAACAATGATGACACAACAATTACACTATTAGTAATAAAACTATAATTACTATATTGTTATTGTGGTTATTATTTATTATTATTATAATTATTATCTTCATTATTATCTTTGTTATTGTTATTATTATTATTATAACTATTATTATCATTATTATTATGAATTCCAGCTAATTAAAAAATATGCATCCCTCCTTTATTTTGAAGCGTAGACACATAAATGAATGAATTCTAGCTAATTTAAGAGTACGCAACAGTTTTTTCCTCCTTTATTTTGAAGCGTAGACACATGTGTTAGTGAATTCTAGCTAATTAAACAGTTCCCCTCCTGCATTTTGAAGTGTAGATACATGTGTTAGTGAATTCTAGCTAATTAAAGAGTACGCACCAGTTTTCCCTCCTTTATTTTGAAGCGTAGACACATGTGTTAGTGAATTCTAGCTAGTTAGTACGCAACAGTTTTTCCTCCTTTATTTTGAACTATGTCTTAGTAAATTTTAGCTAAAGAAAGGAGTTTTCCATGCTGTACTTGGAAACTAGTCCTAGATATTGTGTATGAAAAGCCATAAGCCGGGTACTGATTTCACAATGAGGTGGTGGCCAGTTTTGGTCAATTACCTAGAAAAGAACAAATTACAGCAACTTAGTATACAAACAAACTGGAAACAGGCTAAGAATAGTCGTGAGGACCTCAACATAAGGAAAACACAAAAACAATGTGAGGAAAACTGCGGGATAAAAAGAAGAAGAGTACTGTTGGCCATTGACACAGCTAAATTTAGCTACACAGGATTTACACTGTCAAGAAGGCTTCTTTGTGCGTCTTTAAGTTTGAATGGAGAAGGAGCTTGGTCAAAGGGCACACCGGGGATTCACCTTTTATACCCAGAATGTTGTAAACAAGGCCATAAGAGAACAACATTGAATTATAACTTCAAACTCCACGTTTAAGCCAGAATTCATCCCATTGAACTGCTAAAATTATGTAGAGGGATACTTTAAGTGGATTTCTTTAATGTGATGTCACTGTCAGCTTTGTCTGAATCCACATCATGTGGTTGAACTTTGACACAAAGGACTGCATTCGTGGCTTCTCTGGTGGACTTTGTGGTGTTTATTGTGGCATGTTCGGCAGGTGTACTTGGAGGGACAGTGTGTGTAGCCATGTCTTTCTCCTAGACAGTTAGTACACAATCGCTTCTCCCAAGCAAACTTGTTTCTTTTGTCTACGTCATAGTGGGAAAAGGGTTAACACCGAACTAAGTTGTGCTTGTCTGTGCACAGAGGGCATTTGATAACTGGCGGCGGCTTGCTCTTGGCTGAACTGTTGGCTGGTGATGTGGAAGTGGTTCCAGAGGCGGGTGTCATTTGTTTGACAAGTTTTCTGATGTATTCCTCGGCATCTTCTACTTCTTCAGGTGTCAACTGTGGTCAATCTCTCTGTGGTGATACACTACCACAATGTAAACAGCAAGATTTCTGGAGGGTACGCTTACTGTCTACTATATCCTACTATATTCGGCAAGAAGTCGAAATATCGGGTTAAGTTTTAATTAACAATATTATTAGTTGTAAGAACGAGAAAATTTGCTATTATTATAATTATTTCAACCGAGAACGACTGAATCATTAACATAGTAATTATGCCACATCCTCATTCTGTTATGCCTTGCAGATAAATCATCTAAGGCACTTGGAAATGATTTGTATTAGAATTGTGGGTAAGGTATGGAGCTATGCTACAACTGTATAGGCTAAAATACAAATAGAACAAAAACAAAAATAAAATAAAAACAGTCAACAGCGTAGCTAATATGTTATTATTTTGATCACTGCAAAAGATAATTGGTGAGTGAACCACTATAAGGGATGTTTATGTCAATTACTTCAGCTGTCAATTATTTCAGCTTTTTATTCGGCTGTAAACTATAATCACTTAAATGACAACATCTGGTACAATAAGCAATTAATGATGGGCAATGACATGATCGCAATAATGAAGAGGATGGCTGCAACTGCAGATTTGTCTGGGAAGAAAACAAACCATTCAGCAAGAAAAACGATGTGACTTGTCTCATAAAACATAATATACCAGAAACTCAAATTATTCAATTAACTGGACATAAAAATCTGCCAAGTCTCAACAATTATAAAAAGGCCTCACTAGAACAACAAAGGGGCCGGAGTACATTGTCAGGCTAGTTAGGGTATGGCCTGGCCACTTTATGGGATGACATTACATATTTATGGAGAGAAAAAAACAGACTTTGGAGTCAATACTTTCATTGCAAACAATGATCACATAAGAAAGATTATGTGTTATATTGTTACTTGCATCGCAGTGTAATTCTTTGTCATTTTATTAAAACACATGTCCAGTTAATAGTGGCACATTTCATTACATATCTCGGTGTACTGGCCACACCCATGACCACACCTTTTCTTGGCCTGACCACTAAAATCGATCTTTCTCCAGCTCTGTATGTCTTGAGCTCATACAGGTAGCCTGAGCCTTCAATTTCTAGTATTTCATCAAGTGGTACTGCAAATCAAGACTTGACTACTCAGTCCCTGCTTGCTGGACCAACACTCACTGGTTGTACAATCAATTTTGGCTTCCCTACAGCAACACAGATACCAAGTTTCACAATGTCCACAGCATCTAAAGACACACATTAATAATAGTGATAATTCACTAAAGAATAACACATATAGGTATGTCGAAATGATGTATTTTTATTTACCATGAAAATTTTATTGTGAAAACAGAAAAATTGGAATTAACCCCAAGGGGATGCAATAACACTTTAGAATGCTAAAGGGGATGTAATGGTAAAATATTGGGGTAGTTTGATTTGTATTAGTCTCTATGGGAGTACCTGAGTTTAGTACATGATAATAATAATTATTGTCACTATAATTGTGGGGCTGCTCACAAGAGAATGAAGAATAAATAGATATTATCATATCATACATTGCATAATCACACCTATAACTTACCTAACTGCTCTAGAACATTCCTAGCTAGTGTGCTCTCACCTAATGAGTACAGTCAGTGCCTCGTTTCTTTTTATGTTACACTTGTGGATGGAACGGCCATATAATATTTAACTATCCCATCATATTTCAATAAGTCTTTGGTTGTAGTTACCTTCACACATCTCATGCATGCTATTAATTAATTGCTCCTTTATATACATCTGAGCATTGCAGGCGTATTGATTTAGTTACTGCTGAGGGTGCAGTATCAGCTATAATATAGATCGACTCTGGTGGTGGCAGTTATGAATTTCTGAGGGCATAGCAGTCCGATTAGCAATAAAGCCTACATCCTCAAACTCAAAGGTGCCCCACAATTTTATTATTATTATCGTTATTATTTTATTGTTGTTATCATTTTTATTATTATTTTTAATTTTTTTGTTATCTTTGTACACATTTACATATTACTAAATATGATGAATAAGTTAGTTAAATATGATGAATAAGTTAGTTGCCTGTACTGCCTAAAATTTCTGCCATATTTTTGTTATTGTTAATAATATTATTATGGCAATGGTAACAACAAGAACAATTATAATTATATGATAATATGCAAATCAACAATGGAATGCTAGTAAATAACAGCAATGTTTACAAAAATGTTATGTTGATGCTGACAACAATAAATAAATGCTGTTTGGTAAGTAATAAATCTTTCTCTTCAACTTATTGACACTGAAAGAGAACACAAGAAAGTACTATAGCTCTATTATAGACAAATTGTACATGGAGTCCAGGCATACGCGCTCGCCGTGCGCGATATTTTCGCGAATTTAGTCCGGTCCGTGCACCTCCTTAAATTGGGGGGGGGGGGGGGGGGGGGGGGGGGGGGGGTCAAAGCGCGCGACGGCGCGGCGGGAAGAAGGCGAGCAAAAAGCTGGTGAACATGCCTTCAGTAAATGCGTATGTGTTCGCATTATCTGTAGTTTTGTGTACGGTGAACATTCTTGTGAGTGTATTGTTGACGCTAGAGATTTACGGCGTATCTCCACTAAAGCACTTTTGGGAAATACCCCTTCACAATATTACATCAGGAGTAGTCAACAATAGTATAGTGGGGAATGGAGTCGACAATACTTCTCCAAAAAAACTCGTGGAAGCAGAAAATATAGTCATTAAGGGTCCTTGTTGCTCATTGGTAAAGGATAAATCAGTAGCAGATATCTTCAGAATCACTTCAATGTGTAGCACATACTTAGGAAGTGGCAATAAAATCTGCAAATGTGGAGAACTCCTTTCATGCAAGGTGGTAGTAGTGACTGCCCTGTCAGACCTTCAATATGAAGAATCTTTAACATTTCTGGGTTCAACTCAGTTCTATCTTCCAAACACTCCCATCATTGTTCATGATTTAGGACTCTCTCCGATAAACAGAGAATCAATGGCTTCCTTTTGCAATGTTCATGTAAGAGATTTTAAATTTGATAAATATCCTCCTCATGTGAAAGACCTAACGACCAATGCATGGAAGCCAATTATTATTGCTGAAATATCTAAAATCTATGAAGTCGTACTGTGGTGCGACAGTAAATGTAGAGTAAAAAAGCCCCTCTGGATAAAACTGCATTACCTTACTCATTACCCTATTATTCCTGTATTCCAAAAAGAGTATCCTTTTATTTACACACTCCATGAAAATACAAAGGAATATCTAGGCCTAACTCAATCCAGAAGTCAATACAGCAGCATAAGCATTTCTCTTCGATCTGAAGGCATCCTATGGTTGAATGAGGAATTG
>WLWD01003541.1_pt1 | contig 59307 bp, 71 predicted proteins | sample 6712731 | NCBI WGS metagenome assembly WLWD01 (sample SAMN12718690, study PRJNA576275) | sponge metagenome | isolation source: marine sponge | host: Mycale hentscheli | place: New Zealand: South Island, Marlborough, Capsize Point | collected 2014-11-01 | reverse complement strand
CTGACTCTGTACCCCTGCCCCCTCAATCTCTTACTTTACACCACATTATACCTGACTCTGTACCCCTGCCCCCTCAATCTCTTACTTTACATCACATTATACCTGACTCTGTACCCCTGCCCCCTCAATCTCTTACTTTACATCACATTATACCTGACTCTGTACCCCTGCCCCCTCAATCTCTTACTCTACATCACATTATACCTGACTCTGTACCCCTGCCCCCTCAATCTCTTACTTTACATCACATTATACCTGACTCTGTACCCTTGCCCCCTCAATCTCTTACTTTGCCCTCCTTGCCCCCGAGGTAATAAACGTGCCGGTGTACTTTACGACTCCTGGAAGAGCCCGTATTTCTCTCACTAGGTCCAGACACCCTTTTTTCCGCGGCCAGTATGGATCGTGAAAGATTGGGAGGGGTAGCTTAACAAATGGGAAAATAATATCATCCAACACATCTGGTAAAGGGTGGTATGGAGAGAATTCCTTTGTGTGGAGGTCTTTGGGATATTCCTTGCGAGGAGCTAACTTAGAGAGATCAACATGTGGCTGTTGAGGAGGACTGTCTTTCTCTATCATGTCCAACATCAGAATCTCGTTCAGGGAATCAGCTCCAGTGGAACCTGATTCCTCGTTATCGCATTCCCATCCTTCATACTGCATGTTAGGAGATTGGTCGTGGAACAGCTGCCAGCGCCTGTCAAAACAATACTCATCGTGGTAATGGTCCACATCCGGTCTACCTGACACATCAGTCCCGGTTTCTCCCTGTTCCAGCTCTTCTGGTGGGAGTGGTTTCAGCACCAGTCTGATGCTGGAGCACGACCGTTTCTCTGAGCCTTCCTTGCTGCACTTGCTGGACTGACTCCTCACATCTACTGTAGACACTTCACTCTCATTAAGAGCTTGATCCAAAGCTTTCTCCAAATCCAACTTTCTGGAAGAAATACTCTCCCCACCTTCTTTCTCTCCTACTGTACTCTCCCTATGTTCAGCCTTCTTATCCTCCCGGCCAACCTTCTCCTTAGAAGTCGGTTCCGCTCCACTGCTTCTCCCAGGCCCCGTGCTCTCTGGGTCCACTCTCTTGCCGGAGTTAGGGCCAGGCGTGGTGGGGACGGAAGCCATTACTTGCTGCTGCTTCACCAGGTCCATGTTAGCATAAAACATGTCCAACTTCTTCTGAGTCTCGTCCAGCTTCTCGCTGCGAGCCTTGGAGGCCTGCTCCATCCTCAGCTCACACACAGCGGCCACATACATTTCCTGACACACGGCCGTGCCCATCGAGTCCAACTCAACACAGTGACGATAACAGTCTGCAGAGTCGTTCAGTCGCTCCAGAGACTGCAGGGAAAACACAGTATGCTTACTAGACAAGTAATACCAACACAACCAGACACAAGACAATACTTAAAACACTTACAGTGCTTCCAGCTTAAAGAGTGGATTTTTTTAGCTTTTTGGTTAAGGTTGCTAATTCTGCTATAATTTCTCAAGTATGTGTAATAGAAAGCTAAAAAATTGTATTATTATACATTAATGTCATATTAACATACAGACAAAACAATTTTGTGGGTGTGTGGTTATTGTTGTGGTTATAGGTGATGGAACTGGGAGCTTCAAGACAGTGAATTTGGAAGTGTTTAAGCTGAAAAAAGAGAAATTATTTTTCCTTATCTCTATAACTTGGTATACTGATACTTTAATACCTGAAGTTTCATATGAGCCAGATTTTGTGGGCACACACAATTTGAATCTCGAAATATTTAAATTTTAAGAAAAAAAGTGTTTAAGCCAGGATTTTTGAATTTATTGAGTTATATCTCTAAAATTTTGACACATGATGTAAAATTGCCTTAAAATTATTATGTATAACTTTGGTAGCTATACCTTGAAAATTAAGTGAGTTGTGGCTGTTTTTTACCAAAAAAAACTATGCACGGTAAGGGTCATCAAATGATGACGTTTACAGCGGGTTGTGGGCCTATAGTACACGTAAACGCGACGTCACAAAACAGCGCATGCGTATTTGTGCAAGGGCGCCAGTTTACCGCTAATTGTTGCAGGGTATGGCTGATTTAGCTACGGTTGTATCTCAGGCCCTAGCAGGTATCAAGTTTACGGCGTTACTGCCTATCGCGGCCAGCGTTTTAGCTTCCATCTGGAGCTGCACAACCCGTAGGACTCCAATTGCATCGCCCTGATGTTGTCAGAATACCGAATGCTGGGAGCCTTGGGAGTATTAAACTCCTTCAGCTTTTCTTCAGCTCTTGAAAAAGATGACCTCTTGGATAGGCTTGGCTCCAAGTTAGTAATATACCAGCCAACAATTCTGACTGATTTCGACTTCGTTTACTGCTGCTAGTAGAACGATGAGAATCCATACTGCCGCTTGCAGTTAGGGAAAGTCCCGTCTTACCGCTCAGGGAAATAACCGTTCGACCTTAGCTCGTTAACTAGTTACGTTTAATGACGAACTACCGCAAAATCTTGACGTAAAAAAAAATGGCGTAAAATGTATTAGAGTGAATGAGAAAAGTTCTGTTCTCCGTTTTCCATTCTCTAAACAGGCAGTTTTACTATTGTAAACATTGTGGATGATGAAGAAAAAGGTCTGGTATGTTAATGACTGTAGTGAGGTCTATACAGTAGTTTAAAAAATCCACTCTTTAAGTTGCGAAGCACTGTACCACATGGTTTTAATACAATGTGGGTGGCTAGCACAACCAACGCAAACAAGATCAAGAGAACTTTAAAACGATTGTACGAGCATAGATTGAACACTAAATCTGAAATGACCAAGTTTTTTTTACGTACAATCTCATGCTTTAACATGGGAGTTTGCAGATGTACCTTGCACACCAGTCCCCTTGCACACCAGTCCACTAGCCAGTCCCCTCCCACTAGCACCCCCACCCATCCAGCCATCTAGCCCTCCCCACTCCAGTCCCACTCCCACATCCTACGGTCCCCTCCCACTAGCACGGTCCCCTCCCACTAGCACGGTCCCCTCCCACTAGCACGGTCCCCTCCCACTAGCCAGTCCCCTCCCACTAGCCAGTCCCCTCCCACTAGCACGGTCCCCTCCCACTAGCCAGTCCCCTCCCACTAGCCAGTCCCCTCCCACTAGCCAGTCCCCTCCCACTAGCCAGTCCCCTCCCTGACTTACTGCATACACATTGCCCAGGGCATACTGCAGCACACTAACTGAAGGAGACACACTGACTGCCACTTGGAGAGCAACAAGAGCATCTGAGGAATGGCGAGACCGGTGGAGGATGTTGGCCAAGTTGAGCAGAGCAATGTCCATGCTACTCCTACACACACACACACATGTGCACACACATGTACAGTAAATACAAAACACACAAAGATGTACATGTTCATAACCTCTTTGACCCCTGTCATTACCTGGGTGCTTCTGCCATTACCTGGGTGCCCCTGTTATTACCTGGGTGCCCCTGTTATTACATGGGTGCTTCTGCCATTACCTGGGTGTCCCTGTCATTACCTGGGTGTCCCTGTCATTACCTGGGTGCTTCTGCCATTACCTGGGTGCCCCTGTCATTACCTGGGTGCTTCTGCCATTACCTGGGTGCCCCTGTCATTACCTGGGTGCCCCTGTCATTACCTGGGTGCCCTTGTCATTACCTGGGTGAATAATGAAGAGCTCTCCTGATGCATTCCATGCCATGATAGGGGTTTCCCCTCGCCCTCCAGTACAGACTTGCCAGATTGAGCAAAACCCAAGAGCTGGAGTTCTGAAAGAAAGAGATAGAGAGCATTAGACCAGCCGAAGTTGTCCGAGCAGAGCACTCCTGAGTTCATCTAAACAAATGCTTACTCCACCTACTCGCACCCGATGTGTCGGACATCGTTAACCACACCCACAATCCTTCAACTTGTGCATGTTGATGCAACTTGATTAGACCACACCCATTTACCTTGTTGAGGGCGTGGTGCACTAGACTGCCTAGCATCTCAAGCCTCATCTCTACCTCACTCAGCACGCTCTTCTCAGGAGGAGCCACTAGACCACGCCTACCCTGCACGCCCTCCAGGTGTTCCATGGCCAACATGCTGAAGTCCAGTGGGAAGTCGGTACAGTGTGGCTCAGTAGGAGGTGGCTTCACCAGAGGGACGAGGTGGTCCAGAAAACTACACACAAATACACACAACATATTATTATACAGATTAACATGGATTTTAAAGGCCATTTAATATCTGCCCTCTCCCTGAAAACTATTATGACCTTCATGGTGGCATTTGCCACAAAATTTTCAGCACATGAGAATCCCCTGAAAAAATAAAAAAAATATAAAAATTGATTTGACTTCTTTAGTTCTTATGTCAGCTTCCCTGAGTAGTGGTAGCTTCTTACCAGTGGCTCTTGACAACCAACAAGCGGCAATTAGCAGTTAAAAACAACAACAACAACAAAAAAAAAAAACACAAGCTTTGAATTTACATCTGGTAAAGGGTTTCAGTGCCATAGTAACCAGTCATAGCAGCTTTTTGGGACTTGAAAAACAAGCGTTTTCGCAGGAATCCTCTCACAATTTCGAGCCAAAGTTTAAAGTAAGACTAGGTTAATGCTGTAGTATCAGAAAAAACTGGGGTCAAGCTTGAAAAGCTATGTTTTTAGGAGAAAAAAGGTACCCACGCGTGTTGAAGGGGCATACGTACAATCCATCCATACTTATAACCAATTTTGCATTATCCACCCCAATATGATCTCGCATGCTCACCAAATAATATTTATAGGTATTGCTATAGTTGTTATATTATTGTATATCTTTTTCCATTAATTATGCTACATATTGTTTTCACTACCATCATCATCATCATCATCATCATCACTATTACCACCATCATCATCACTATTACCACCATCATCATCACTATTGCCACCATCATCATCACTATTACTACCATCATCATCACTATTACCACCATCATCACCACTATTACCACCATCATCATCACTATTACCACCATCATCATCACTATTACCACCATCATCATCACTATTACCACCATCATCATCACTATTACCACCATCATCATCACTATTACCACCATCATCATCACTATTACCACCATCATCATCACTATTACCACCATCATCATCACTATTGCCACCATCATCATCACTATTACCACCATCATCATCACTATTGCCACCATCATCATCACTATTACCACCATCATCATCACTATTGCCACCATCATCATCACTATTACCACCACCATCATCACTATTGCCACCATCATCATCACTATTACCACATCATCATTACTATTACCAGACAGCTGGTAAACGACCATACCCAACATGCACCACATCTACTCATGCTATGTTCTTGTGATCGAGGGACAGTACAGTATTGCTAGTGAGATTGTCCCAAGTTTGAACAGCAGTGTAAGATTGATATGGCATCATAGCTGGATGTACCATGTGCCACACCCACATCCACTCACTCTATGTTCTTGTGTTTGAGCGGCAGTACGGTACTGATAGTGAGATCGTAGCTGGATATGAACTTGATCTTACGACACTCAGGGTCAGACGCACGGTAACTCTCATCAAACGTGTCAAACTCTGAGTAGAACTCAAACTCCTGCTTGTAGTCAATCAGCTCTTCCTTGAGCTCCTTCAATAAAGACACTCTGCGCTCCTGCTGGATTAGAGCCATCAGGTCAAAGGGCTGCCGGAGATTGAAAGGTGAAGAAACCTAATACACGAACCGACACAAATGAGGCGACGGCATTGCACTCTCAACTGCACTTCTCTCACTTCAACACACACACAAACTCAAATACACAGTTCAATACACACTTGCACACACACAGATAAATACACACACACACACACACACAAACTCAAATACACATACACCTACACACACAGAGAGAGCTATATACACACACACACACACACAAACTCAAATACATAGTTCAATACACACTTGCACACACACACACACACACTCAAATACACAGTTCAATACACACTTGCACACACACACACACACACTCTGCGATAGATACACACACAAACTCAAACACACATGCACACACCAACACAAGCCAAACAATCTATAGTTTCTTAGTAAAACAGTGAACACCTGTAGAAACCAATGAATCCATTCTGCCTCTTCAGTTCAGTTCCTGTTCTTTTGATAGCACATGCACATATATCCACAACACATATCAACTCAGATCAGATGGTATGAGGAAAACTCTCAACTCTCCATACATAAACAACTAGAATTACTCAATATTCTAGCCATCGTTTTTCCTAGTAATTCACCAAGGTACATCTACTAGGACACTGGTAACACTCATGATGATTGTATCAGGTACATCTACTAGGACACTAGTAACACCATGATGATTGTATCAGGTACATCTACTAGGACACTGGTAACACTCATGATGATTGTATCAGGTACATCTACTAGGACACTGGTAACACACATGATGATTGTATCAGGTACATCTACTAGGACACTGGTAACACTCATGATGATTGTATCAGGTACATCTACTAGGACACTGGTAACACTCATGATGATTGTATCAGGTACATCTACTAGGACACTGGTAACACTCATGATGATTGTATCAGGTACATCTACTAGGACACTGGTAACACTCATGATGATTGTATCAGGTACATCTACTAGGACACTGGTAACACTCATGATGATTGTATCAGGTACATCTTAGGACACTAGTAACACTCATGATGATTGTATCAGGTACATCTACTAGGACACTAGTAACACTCATGATGATTGTATCAGGCTATGATTTTGAGAAAATGCTAATGCTACATGCAAATTGTTATTACACACTGTCCATTATTAACACAGTCAACGAATCAGATGAAGATGTACTGCAACAGAAAACACCCCTTCCACATAAATAGTGCTTTCCTATAACCTGATATTACAGGCAGCTAGACTATTTAATAGAAATAGCTACCCTGATAGCTAGCCAGGTGTAGCAACTTTCAGAGAGTTTATTTTAGTAGCATAAAACCATAATATTTCGGCTTGTGGAGCCTTCTAGTGGTTACTGAACTAATGAGGGTGACTGTACAAGGAATTTTATATAAACAAATGATACAGAACATGAGATCATTGTGTAGTGCCCCTGGGAATGTTAGTTGGTGTTGGGAGGTGTGAAGGTGTAATCGTATGAGACAGTTAATTAGTGGCAGTCATTCTCGAGGGGCCTTGGAGGCCGGAGAGGACCCTCGAGAATGACATATAGTGGCCCAGCTGTTGTATTCATAGAGCCAGTTAACCAAAACAAAAGTTTGATAATTTTCCACCCCCTTCATTGACAATTGCCCAGGACTCTTACACCTCTATGGGCCTACTCAAAACGTAACTGGTTATACCCAGCAAGTTCGTAATCCATTTATTAGTTCACCTGATGCTCTATTTTCCCATCTTCAGTCACCACCCAGTGATTAAAGCAAGATCCAGGAGATAGAAGCGCCAAATACGCGCAGCAGAAGAGTACTATCCTCAGCAAAACCATCATGGCAGCATGCCAAACCAGCAGGAGTAGCCAATCGTTCGTTTCAACCTACAAACGGCGCCTCTCCGAAGCACCAGCCAGACTACGCCTTCCAAGACACGAATTCGACCAGCTTAGCTTTGCTCGCGTGAGTTTTATAGTGGGTGCGCGCTAATTTTAGGAAGGCGGTTGTCAAGGTTGCACCGATAAACACTGAATGCCATGCCGCTCAGATAGATGTCACTCATGCATCATCACCTTTCAAGCTACGCCTGCATCTCACCTCGCCTCCCTATTCACCTGCGGCGAGTAAATGTCCAGGATAAAAATATTTTCTCGAGTGAGGCCAACTTCTAAGCCATTCCAAGGCTTGCAGCTCTCCGACAGTAATGTGGCTGTTGACATTGGTTTCTATGACAATGTCTCCAAGAGGCCTCAATCTAGATACTCCCAAGCTCCACCTTCCTCACACAACTTCAAGTTTTCTCGTGTATTTGACCAAAATACACCTCAGGAGGAGGTATTTGATCATGTAGCTAAACACATGGTGGACAACTTTCTAGGAGGCTTCAATGGAACAATTTTTGCCTATGGACAGACATCATCTGGAAAAACGTACACCATCGAAGGCAGCAGTCGGAGCTATGCAGAGCGTGGCCTCATTCCTAGGTCCATAGCATATGTATTTGAAGATGTGGAGCAGAGACTGAGTCAGGGAGAAGATGTTTCTGTTCATGTGTCTTACATGGAGATCTACCAGGATGTAGGCTATGACCTGTTGAATCCAGGCACCAGACCTGGAGCTCTCATGGTCACTCTACCCAAGGTCAGTCCAACTGTTAGTACTGTATTAGCTGTGAAAGTCTGTTAGTGAGGCTAGCATACATTGGGTTAGAATTCAGCATATCTTACTTGATATCCCATACTCAACCTAGCCCTAATCAGTCACATTACGCTAGGAGGCATTATGACAGAGAATTAAATGATAATTTTCGGCCCAACACATCCCATGATGGAACGTGTATATTTTAACCAAGCTGGCTAGTTTTATTCTGCATACAAACTTCATGAAAAAGTAATAACATTGCTTTAAACCTTTGTGTGTGCTGTCCAACCCCCATACACACTTTTTACTTGCATTAAGACACTAGTACATGTATACATATAATTGTGTTCTGTGCGGGTTTTTCCCCTGCTTGGTGTAGGTGCAAGTTATAGAAGGAGTAGGTGGAGAGGTTTTAGTGAGGAACTTGTCAGTGCACTTGGCAGCCAGTGAAGATGTGGCTATGAGTCTTCTCTTCCAAGGCTCCACCTGCCGCAGAGTAGCAGAGACATCCATGAACCAGCGCTCCTCACGATCCCACACTGTCTTCACGCTAATGCTCACTGCCAAGTCCCCAGGAAAAGAAGCTATTGTTAAGTGAGTGCATGATACAATGTGGCTGCGATTGGTTATCTAATTTGTGCGTGCATGTGCGTGTGTGTGTGTGTCCAGGTCTAAGTTGCACCTTGTGGATCTGGCTGGTTCTGAGCGAGTGGCGAAGACTGGGGCAGATGGACTAATATTGCAGGAGGCCAAGCACATCAACCTCTCTCTACACCACTTGGAGCATGTCATTGTGTCTCTGCAGAATCTCATCAAGCACAGGTAAATATAGAGGAGGTGTGGCAGAGGAGGTGACAATACTGGTCATGCACACAAGAGCTAATTATACATCAGAATAACCACACATGTGTTGGGACGACCAGCTTCGTAAGTGGTTTATATGTGTGTGTTTGTGTGTGTGCATATGTATGTGTGTGTGTGTAGGACAGGAATGATTTCCCCTAGTAGTGGTAATAGTAGTAGTAGTACTAGCAGTGATGCGTGGTTACCTCCAGACAGTCCATTCAGACAACTCCACAGTCTCTCTGGACCAACCACACCCACTCGTGAACGAGGTGGCCACATACCGTATCGTAACTCTATGCTCACAATGGTGCTTAAGGACAGCTTGGGTAAGAAAACTAATGAAGTCAGATTAACTAGTCTGGCGTTTCTTTAGGAGTTATTCAGTGATGAGAGAAATGATGTTCTTGCAGGAGGAAACTGTTTAACAGCAATGATTGCTACCATATCGGCCGAGGAAAAGAACATCTGGGAGAGTGTGTCTACCTGCAGGTTCTCACAGAGAGTAGCCTGCATCTCCAACCAAGCCAAGTCAGGCCAACTGTTCCATTAGATACTTCATTGTATTATTTGTTGTTGATGTTGTTTGTTGAATAGACGTAATGAGGAGCTGGATGACAAGGTTGTTATTAAGAGACTGAGAAAGAGGGTAGCTGAGTTAGAAGCAGAATTGGCACAAGCTCTCTGGAACAACTCTCATGTAAGACATTAAACTATTAGCCTACTTACAATAATGCAATGCCTTATCGCAGGAGCTAGAGGCTGTCAAGAATGATGGAGGAACTATTTCTGCTGGCTGCTCTTTGTCTCCTCAAGAAAAGAAAGCTTGCCACCAAATACTGAGCGACTTCTTTCATGGTAAAGTGGAGAACCCAGTAAGTGCTGGGATTAATAATGTGGCCAAGTTCCAAGAGAGCCTCTCAGTCATGAGGGACATTGTCTTGCATGCTCTGAGGATTCAGAAACACCAGCAACCAACCATGGACAAGACAAGAACTGGAAGAAAGGCCAAAGGAAAGAAAAAACATTTGAGGCCAGATGAGAATCCTACCCTCCCACCAACTGTTGGGAGTGGCAGTGTAAGTGAGTGTGTGAGTGAGGAGATGGTAGAGAGCCCAGTGTCTCCTAGCTCCCACTCCAGGATCAGCAGTGGCTTTGGTAGTTTGCAAGGAGAAGGAAGTTCAGATAAACTGGTAGTTAATGAGGCTTGGGGTTCAAACGACAGTTCAAGTTCACTTGTTGGGACAACTTCCGGAGCACGAGAGTCAAGAAGTGTCAAATTAACCCAGCAACATAACCGCCGACAAGCATGGACTAGTCCTATCTTGCCTACGTCAGCAGACACCCAACAATCCACAACTGATGTGCCATCCCAACTCAGTACAGTCGTCAGGGAACCTGCGAATGATATTTCCACAAGTCCCACAGCAGAGTTGAATGCACCATTGTCTAGTCCCACTTCTAGCTCTCCATACAACTCCCATAACTTCAGCACTCAGCACAACTTGTCACTTGCAGACACCATGAGAAAATTACCCACTTCTAAAGGGACTCCATCTGTAGCTGTAAGTCAGGATGTATTCTCTACAAGCAGGAAAACAGAGCTTACACAGTCCAGGGAGGAGGAGAAGCGATTGCAGCAACACCTCCACTTGGCCAACTTGCAGCTACAAGAACAGAAACTCAAGTATGTGAGCTTATTCTAGACTAAAGAATAAATAAATACATCTCTTCATTCTGCCTATTTTGTCTTAGGGACACTATAGAAGACGTGACAGAGAAGTTGGCCTCCCAACATGCCCTGGTGAAGAAATTAGAGAGAAGCAGTTTGCCCACTGATGACGTTCGTTCAGAGAAAATAGTAGAGCAACAGTTGAGGCTGAAACAAGTAAGTTTTTAGACAGTTATACTTACAATACATGTTTATATTACGGATGGGAAAACAGGCAAAACTTTACCACAAATGGCAAGCCATTCGGGAGGAACTGAAGTCACATGGCCTGGTGGGAAATGATAAGTCCAGACCATTACACACATCCAGCAACAGTGGCAGGAGTCCTCCCAGTGCCGACTTGTACTGCAGCGACAAACCACAAGTAATGAAGACAAGATCAATTAGCAACAAGGAAGATCTTCAGGTATTTATGCACTATATATGAGACGACAAAACTACAAATGTAGTGGGCGTGGTCAATTATAAACAATATAATAGATTTGTAAAATAAATATATATATAATATATATACAGTAAAGTTGTTTTATAAGAAGTCATCTAGTTAGTGAAGATGTGCTATAGCCAGGACATAAATATTCATTGGTGTATGCATAACCTCAGGTGGAAGAGGAACTAGAGCACCTCAGAGTATCCAGGATGCAGAAGGAACTGAAGTTGAGAGAAGCTGCCACCAGAATGAAGATCAGAGCTCTGAAGCAGCAGCTTATAACTGGTCCAACAATCCATGACCCTCCACAAGCCATAGCAACTCCTTCCCTAACTGCAGACAGCCACAACTCACCTCACCAACAACCACATCAAGAGCACAAGTACATCCAGCAAGCTTACCACACTCTGAATAACTACAGTCCCAGTCACCCAATAGTGTCCAACATGGCCACACCCTCTTCCAATCATAGAACCACACCCTCAATGTCTGTAGCATCACCATACCAAGACAGTAGCCACACCCACAGCACTCTATCAGAACACGTGCTCAATCATATTTCAAGGAACTCGTCTCTCAACCACACCCCAGCTCAGCAAAGTCATCACACCTCATCACATGGTCACGTGCACAGCCACACACCCTCACCACATGGACACATGCATAGCCACACCCCGTCAACACACCCACCCCACATCTCGATTCATACTGCAGCACCAACTGCAACTACGACTCATAGCCTAACGCCCACTCACCCAGCCTCCAACCACCAATCTAGCACCCCTCCACCAACAGGGAACACGATCAGGCAATCTTCTACCAACAAGATGCTGGAGAAGCTGTCTCTGCCAGAAGAAATCAAGGAGACAGAGTACATGTCTGCTATTCAGAGGCAAAAGGCACGTGTTAATAGAATTCGACGATGCATGATTGCAGCTACCGTCATCCAGCGAGCATGGAGGAATCACGAACCACGCCCAATTCCCTAATACATCACCCAGGTAATACACTAAACACATACTATCACTTCTTTTGTAAATGGCTTAAAATGTTTTCATAGAAAAAAGACAATTTCTTAAATCCTAATTTAATTCATATTTCCTAGTAGTTTGAAACAGTATCAGATGACATGCATTGATATGATCTCAGAGTTCGTCATGACGTTCCTCAGACCTTGAGCTGGATACCAAGGTTGAACAGAGCCTTGATGCCAGGCAAGAAACTGCTGAGTTCTGAGAAGTTTCCCATTGACACCATCTGATTGTAACACTGCAGGCCAGCACGATAATCTTGCCGCTGAGTGGCTGGTACAAACACACACACGAAGATAATGATCATGTGATACTTACATATCAAGTGAATATGGGTCATGTGATTGTAAATAATCATACAGAGTGTGATCTAGGTGTAAATAAGATGCATAAGAGAAACTCACTGTCAGCATGAAATTCAGACATGGACCACCATTGGGAGACAGCTGTAACAACACACACAAACACATTCAACAAGTCTACAACTGAGCATGCTCAAATCAGCACTGAACTCGATGATCATCTATTAGTATCTATAGTGTGCAAATAAGCAAGTGCATGAACCTCTGTCTACCAGAAGACACTACCAGACATAACAAATGGCCAGTAGTAAAAGAGACCAGTAATATTAATTAAATTAGACAGAAAATGTTTTGCACTTGCTTATCTGAGTGGAAAAGATTAAGCAACAAAAGTAAACAGCACAAAAAACAAAGAGTCTTCTGTTTTTAGAGCTCATCATAAGGCAACCTTGCTGCTATTTAGAGCTCATCATATGGCAACCTTGCTGCCATTTAGAGCTCATCATATGGCAACCTTGCTGCCATTTAGAGCTCATCATATGGCAACCTTGCTGCCATTTAGAGCTCATCATATGGCAACCTTGCTGCCATTTAGAGCTCATCATAAGGCAACCTTGCTGCCATTTAGAGCTCATCATAAGGCAACCTTGCTGCCATTCATAGCAACCTTGCTGCTCATCATAAGGCAACCTTGCTGCTATTTAGAGCTCATCATATGGCAACCTTGCTGCCATTTAGAGCTCATCATATGGCAACCTTGCTGCCATTTAGAGCTCATCATAAGGCAACCTTGCTGCCATTTAGAGCTCATCATATGGCAACCTTGCTGCCATTTAGAGCTCATCATAAGGCAACCTTGCAGCCATTTAGAGCTCATCATAAGGCAACCTTGCTGCTATTTAGAGCTCATCATATGGCAACCTTGCTGCTATTTAGAGCTCATCATATGGCGACCTTGCTGCCATTTAGAGCTCATCATATGGCAACCTTGCTGCCATTTAGAGCTCATCATAAGGCAAACCTTGCTGCTTACTTAGAGCTAATCATATGGCAACCTTGCTTGCCATTTAGAGCTCATATAAGGCAACCCCGCGCTGCCATTTAGAGATCATTCATTGGCACCTTCGCTGTTTAGAGTCATCATAAGGCAACCTGCAAAGCCTTAGAGCTCATCCTAAGGCAACCGTGTGCTATTTAGAGCCTCATATATGGAAAAACTTGCTTGCTATTTAGAGAAGCTCATCATATGCAACCTTGATTTGCCATTTAGGCTATCATGAAGGCAACCCTTGGCTGCCATTTAGAGATCATCAATGGCAACATTTGCGCCATTTAGTCCTATCATAGGCAACCTTGCAGCCATTTAGAGCTCATCATAAGGCAACTTGCCTGATATTTAGTAGCTCATCATATGGCAAACTGTGCTAATTTAGGAGCTCATTTAGGCGACCTGCGCCATTTGTTAGAGCTCATCATAGGAACCTGACTGCCATGTAGCGCTCATCATATGGCAACCTTGCTGCCATTTACGAGATCATCATATGGAAACCTGCTGCCATTTAGCGCTCATCCTATGGCAACCCTTGCTGCCATTAGAGCTCATTCAAAGGCAACCTTGCTGCCATTAGAGCTCATCATAAGGCAACCTTGCTGCCATTTAGAGCTCATCATATGGCAACCTTGCTGCCATTTAGAGCTCATCATATGGCAACCTTGCTGCCATTATTTTAGAGCTCATCATATGGCAACCTTGCTGCCATTTAGAGCTCATCATATGGCAACCTTGCTGCCATTTAGAGCTCATCATATGGCAACCTTGCTGCTGTTTAGAGCTCATCATATGGCAACCTTGCTGCTATTTAGAGCTCATCATATGGCAACCTTGCTGCTATTTCCCCCAAGGGTAGTAGATTACTAATTCTAAGCAACTAAATCAGCAACGTCATTAGGCACCAGACTATTGAGATAAACAATGGAGAAAACTATATTAAATAATGAATCTTCCCAACTAAACCCCTCCTTCTTTCTACCTCACCCGCCACTCCCTCCTCTCCCCTCTATATCCTCCAACTCACTCTAGAATCACGCAGCATGTCACAGAGCACTGCCAGCTTCTTATCTATATCCTCCAGCTTCTTCCTCGTTCCCTGCACATATCAAGGCATAAACAAACCCCCACACTAAACAACACACCATCTCCTTGTTCCCCTCAACTTTACCAAATTAGACGCCACCCCTCGGCAACGTTTCATCATTGCTTCAAAGGCTTGGATCATGGTAGCATACTCCTGTGGAATGGGAGGCTTCTGGTCCACCACCGGTGCACTAGGAACTGCCCCACTCTGCAAACACACACGCACTCCGTCAACACCTCCTATTTTGTACTCTCTGAAGCTTACCTTGCGAGCAGGTGGGGGTTCGCTGGAGGTGGCTGCAGGTGGTACCTCAGTCACTGGTTTCTGTGGCTGAGGATGTTCATTCTGCAGTGGAGAGGTGATGGGTGCGGTGATAGGAGCAACACTGGCAGGAGGACCCACAGACTTCTACACAATGAACAATAGCCAGTCAACAAAATCAAAACTTTATTTTTTTTAAGAACTCATTAACAAATGTTTAGCAGTCAACGTAATCAAGCCTACAAATAAACTGAAGTTAGTCGGGATAGTTTTGTAACCACAAAATAGACACAACACATGTTGTTCCAAATAGCCCAAGGAAAGCAGCTTAGGCCAGATGGTAATAAATGCAAGTGAAATAAACTCACCTTCTCAGCCACTGGAGGATCATTCCAACCTCTGTCATTCCTAGCTCCTCGAGATGTCAACCGACTGGTCCCCACAGACTATAGCATATTAAACAAGATAGAGTGTAAAGACTTGCATGAACTGCTCTGTGCAATAACACCACAATCAAACACTGAAGTCACCTCAACAAGACAGTAACAGTACGGCTCAATTGTACATTGACATACGTAACATCCACAATGACAGAGGTGCTCTCTGTCGGGTCATGAACACGGATGTACCCACCTGGTTGGGAATGCTGGCGTACGGGTCAGACGTGATGGGTGTGGTGTGTATAGTGGAGGGGGGAGGAGTACCCACTGCATCTCCAGGTCTACTGTTGGTTATAGGGAAGGAACCTGGCATCGAACCTCCACCTGGTGCATTGAAGTGCCCCCCATATTGGGGGTTCAAAATATGGGATGGAGGAATGTTTCCCCGGATAGATCCGGTATTTCCAGGAGCGACTTCAGGCTCCGACACTTGCCCCATGAACTGTGCCATGTTGCTGTTGCCAGATACTTCCATGACGGCAGGGGCAGACGTTGTCACCTCTGAAACTCTAGCTTGGGGTCGAAACTCAACCTGCGCGAATGGGAACTCCGGTCTGGGTTCAGAGGTGAGACCTTGGGCGTGGTACAACCGGTCCTTCAACACAGCACTTTTAGACTGCACCACAAGAGAAGGACACAAGAAGAACAAATAAATATCAAACATTTGGTGAAGAAATGTGTGGATAATTAATTAACAGGAACAGAAATAAAGCTGATCCACACACTTCATAAAAAAGTCCACTGGATATCAACCAGTTAGTTTTTCCTACACTGTCAAAATTTGAATTCCTACATATAGTAGCATTATCAATATCTGTGTCAGGATGTCATACAGGATTCTTTGCTGGGTTGGGTGGGAGACAAGGTTATACTTAGCCACACCCATTTAAAAAATCCACACTTGATGAACATGCCAATACAAGAAAGTGTATAAACTTCACACTGGTCAGTCAGTCAGTATTTATAATCTTACAACTCAGAGAATTTAACTTTAGCTTACACTAAATGAACTCCCAAAAATTCTGGGGGGGGGAGGGAGGGAAATCCCAGGGTTCCCAACCTCTGCATGCAACCTTGTGTGTGTGTGTGTGTGTGTGTGTGTGCATGTGAACAGACATACATCACAGTCCTGGGCCAGGTAGGTGTAAGCTGTGTGTAGAGCTCCCTGGGACGCCAGGAGACTGGCATACTGCCTGAGCTTCTTCCTGAGAGTGTCACTCGAGGTAGACTGACTCCACTGACTGCGCTCCTTCTGGACAGCTTGATGTAACAACACTACCTTTTCCATCACATCCTGCAGATCTAGGGCCACACCCACTTCCACTGAGTTCTTGTTGCTACAAACACAATTAATATTATTAGAACACCACCTGTGACAGTTAGTCAGGCCCAACATAGCCCCGGCAAAAAAAAATTTTTATACTTACATGCTCGTCGGCATCTAAATATTGAGATTCAGGCTTATAGCATGGTAACTTCAACTATTGCATTTTTTGAGAAGTATATCAATCATTTCCAGACATTTACACATGCCACGTTGTGTTCGATATTCCTGTGCATGGTCATATATATATATACCCCACCCTTTTTTAACACTATCTCCTCTCTCTCTAGCCACACTTCCTGTGTCCAGTGCTGAGTGATGAACTTGTGTATCAGTTCCTTCACATTGCTGTATGTGGTGGTTGGTAGCATCCACTGGCATGGATGGATGGACACCACAAAGATAACAAATACACAAACTTACATAACTTCCACAAACTTGTCCACGTTGCCAGAACATATATAGCAGAGGGAGGCGTGGCAACCGTATTGTCCATCCTGTTCACTCTCCAGACGTCCTCCCAGCACATCTGATACACACACACAAACATACACTTAATAAATGATTTCATGTGATTGAAACCACCACTGACTATGTGGAAGAAGCTGTGTATAGCTACAGTTCAATACTATAACTTCCAGTTCTCAGAACACGCACACACACACACACACTAATGTGCCTACCAATCTTTAGTTGTGTAGAAGTATAAATTATAGGGCTCATTAGAAGCACCACATGATTTACCACCCACATCACATGATTTACAACCCATATCACAAGACTTACCACATGCATCACATGACTTATCACCCATATCACATGACTTACCACATGTATCACATGATTCACAAACCATATCACAAGACTTACCACATGTATCACATGACTTACCACCCATATCACATGATTCACAAACCATATCACAAGACTTGATTTACAACCGATATCACAAGACTTAACACACGTATCACATGACTTATTACCCATATCACATGACTTACCACACGCCTTACCACCCATATCACATGATTTACAACCCATATCACAAGACTTACCACACGTATCACATGACTTACCACAGAGGGGAGAGAACTCTTCAGGCCCAGCATACGTCACAAGTGCTGCCAGTATCTCCTTCCAGTTCTCCAGGCTACCTTGCCTGGCCAGCTCTGTCCAATTTTTATTCACCACAGAAGATATCAGCTACAGCCCAAATGTACAGTACCAAGTTAAGCTAAAGAAGAGAGTACAGATACTGCTGGACTTACCCTGGATACTTTGCTAGGCTTTTTCTGGAAGAAGACTTGCTGGGTTCTTTTCAGCAGTTCTGAACCTCCAGCCACTGCCAGTATCAGAGCCTCCGACTGGTACCAAACACACCAACATGTAATTCTAACTACACCTTACCTACTGCTTCCCACAACACAACCAATTAATGCCCTAACTATTACACACATACACCTCAAATCAAAATTTACATGACACACAAACTTCAATTTTATGTAACTGGCTGCCTTAGCCCATAATTATAGCAGTCACGAGTTGAGTAACAAAGAGACATTAACATTCCACTCCAGGAAGAAGAAGAAGAAGAAAAAAAACTGTTGCCCTGGCAATACTGTTCTTAACCGATTACGCGCGAACAAAAATTTTAATTGCGCCTTACATAATTCGGTCACGGGCGCACGCGAGACACAAAGGATTGATTGCTTGGTGGGAGGGTGACACTAAGCGAGAGAAAGAAGACGAACGTTTGAAGATTGCCTCGGGGACAGTATTATCGAATGATAGAGTACGCTCTAGGCTATTGGGAAAGCATAAATTCGACGCTAAGGAGCTGTTCCCGACTGAAAAATAACAAAGTACTCGCACCGTTTGGCAAAAACTTTTATGGCATCACACTGAAGCTCTTAGTAAGCACACTAGTAAGGTTGGAAGTATGGTTTCATGGCTGAAGCAGTTTGCTACTCGATCATAGAGGTAAGAGAAAGTGCTTTTGCACGCATCTGTCTTACATTCAGGAAGAATTTGTTGATATTTATTTAGGGTGTGTTTTATTTTGAACTCAGCAATCTGTTATAAATTTTGTGAACAGAGAAGCTTTTTATGGCTTTTGTGCATGAAAACAGGTACATCACAAATAAATGATAGAATATTAGTGTATTCAGTTTGGTACTCCAAGGTGTCTTTACTTTTGATGTGCTGGTAGGCTGCATTGTTGACAGAATAGTTGGTGATCTTACTATCAAGTGCAACTGGTCATAGCATAATAGAAGTATATGTCAGCATAACAGAAGTATATGTCAGAGGGCTCCCTGCAGTCTCACCTGTTGTATAACAATATTTATTTTTACTTATTGTTATAAAGAATGTGGTTAAATTTCCTGTAGAAATCGCTACCTTTCAGAATCATCAATTCCATTCTCTCGTCAGAGTCCTTGACCATCTATCTAGCAACTACTGCAGTCACTACACCCATCAGTACTGAAGTCATTCTTGCTGTCATCAAACTCCTCGTCACTACCATCAGAGTCACTGCCATCCTTGTCACTGCCATGCTGTGCCAGGTCAAGAATAACGTCTTCATCACTAGGATGCTGAAGTGCCAGTGTTCCACTTGCCAAGATAGCTTTCTACTTGTTTTATCATGAGCTAAAGTAATATTGGTTTCTAAAAAATTATTCTGTTACCTTTATTATTTTATGAAATATATTTTCAATTTATACTTTATCAGAAAGAAGTCTTATTGTTGTGACAAAATTTACTCAACATTTTCTTATGGCAGTCTATGTATTTTATAAGCCTAAAATATACTTACAACAATATAGAATCGTCTGCAATTGTGATCGGTGGCGTCCTTGACTCCACAAAGCTGTAGGGCGAAATGGACGCGAAGACGCATTTTTGACGCATATTTGCGTCCACCGCGGTTATCGATTTTTCTTAATTGACGCATATTTGCGTCATTCGCGTGTAATCGGTTAATCTGCATTAAATATCCCATCCAAGGCATCTGTTAAAGCTAAGTATGTTAGATAAGTCATGCTCTCCTGTACCGACCGAATGGAGGACTGACTTGTACCATGGCTCTAGGTTATACGAAGCACACAAAAACGAATTTTGATTGGACGGTTCACTTATTCACCTCCTAGGAGGTGGGTATGTCATTTATTCACCGCGAATTGAGCAATTTGATTAGATAATTTGAAAGTACCATGGTACAAATGTATATTTATTCCATGCTAGATATCTACTAACTTTACACCATGAGCTACCACAACCATAGTACAAACTACTGTAGTAAAGATATCTAGCGTAGAATAAACCACTTATCACACTCGTTGGCAAGATATTTCATTCTTAGGATTTTATTTTCACTCGCCTATGACTCATGAAAATTAATTAGCCTGCTCATGAAATATTTCACCATATCTCACTCTGACACATGTACGTGTAATGAGTACTATATAATATTACATCCCACAAAATGTCAATAATTCCTATCTTAACAAAGACATTCAATTTGTGAAACACACAAGGCCATACACCTAACACTTATCACTTCACATACAGTAATAGAAGTTTCATCAGTAGGCTCGTCACATTAGCCACCCATGGACATTATGCATTAGCCAACCAAACTCCCTTACCATCCTATCAGAACCAATGCAGATATCCACGGCAGCCTCAAAGTTCCCCACCAACAGAGCCTGAGCTAGGAAACCATCCGCATCTACACAGACAATGAGATACAGCAATGTGATAGAATTACTAGGCAATGTGATAGAATTACTAGGCTTCCAAATACAATCAACTTATACCTTTATCTGTTGGAACTGAGATTCCAGTGAAGGCAGCAGAAGGAGGGGGAGTGGCCATCATGCCTGCTATAATAATGTAAATATGTACCATCTCAATGTTTGCGCGTTTGGCATGATGATGATGCCTTACCTAAAACCGAAGCATTGGATACCCTTTTGGAAGAAGTGGAGGAACCAGACAGAGATATATTGTCTAGAATGTTGCTAGGTCCATCTGCATCAACACACACCCACACCACACATGTGACATCACCAAGCCCACTAGAATACCTCCCACACATCTCTAACTCAAAGGTCAATTATTATGCAACTACACTCAAACCTCTCTTATCCGGACAGTCTGGGACCAAGGGGTGTCCGTAACTAAGAAATGTCCGTAACTCAGAAATACTTAATTTATTCGGTAATGAACCGTGTATACAATTAATTATTTGATAATTGAATTAGTATATTACTTAAAATTAACAAAAACACCTGTAAATACATGAATCAATTTATTTAAAATATGAAGTGATTTTAGTTTGCTTCATAGATTTCAAGCGAGGCTGAGCTGCATCATCTCTCCAACTTTTTACCAGCATAAGATGTGCAGGGTGTGTTGCCTTTGGATTCCAACCACTCCAAAGCAGTATCGAAAGCAGCACAAGCTTGCGATGGAGTAACTGCATTTGAAGAAGCTTCATCTTCATTTTTGGACTCAGATTCTTCTCTCTTGCAACACATCTTCTACAATTTCTTCATTGTTCATGTCTAAATATCATTCACTGTAGATTTTGGAACACCAAACTGTCCAGACACTGCCTCACTGACTTCCCTTTCTTAACTTCTGATATTATCTCCAGCTTTCTTTCTAGAGTTAAAACGCTACGCTTGCGTTTAGTTACCGCGACCTTGCCTCCACCACCGCTGGTCGTTGAGTTCTTAGAAGAACTAGCAGCCCCACTGCCTATCAAAGAGTTTTGAGAAGAACTAGCGGTAGACGCACTAACTGCCTGTTGATTTCCCTGCTCCATCTCCCGCACACAACGCTACGATTGAATACATTTGAAGTGCCACGCGCGAAATATTTTCCCGATTTTATTCGTTTAATTTGGTAGCTTTCCGACTACACTGACGATCCGTACGCAGTCAATAATTTTAGTTTGTGTCCGGTAGACAGAGGTGTCCGTAACTTAGACGAACGGATAAGAGAAGTTCGAGTGTATTACAAAGTCATAAACAACATTTCCAAGATATCACACACACAAGTACTTTTAATTACAACTAACTTTAAGGAGGAACTCCTCAATCAGTAACTTAGAGAACTATACCCTAATTAAGAGCTAGCATTAATAACTCCTCACCCAACCTCCACTGTCAGAGCTACACATGGCCGCTACAGAGTTAGCATTAATAACCCCTCACCCACCTCCACTGTCAGAGCCACACATGCTACAGAGCTAGCATTAATAACCCCTCACCCACCTCCATTGTCAGAGCCACACATGGCCGCTACAGAGCTAGCATTAATAACCCCTCACCCACCTCCACTGTCAGAGCCACACATGCTACAGAGCTAGCATTAATAACCCCTCACCCACCTCCACTGTCAGAGCCACACATGCTACAGAGCTAGCATTAATAACCCTCACCCCACCTCCACTGTCCGAGCTACATATGGCCGCTACAGAGTTGCATTAATAACCCCTCACCCACCTCCACTGTCAGAGCTACATATGGCCGCTACAGAGTTAGCATTAATAACCCCTCACCCACCTCCACTGTCAGAGCCACACATGCTACAGAGCTAGCATTAATAACCCCTCACCCACCTCCACTGTCAGAGCCACACATGCTACAGAGCTAGCATTAATAACCCCTCACCCACCTCCACTGTCAGAGCCACACATGGCCGCTACAGAGCTAGCATTAATAACCCCTCACCCACCTCCACTGTCAGAGCCACACATGCTACAGAGCTAGCATTAATACCCTCACCCACCTCCATTGTCAGAGCCACACATGGCCGCTACAGAGCTAGAATTGTCCCGAGACTCTGACTCCTCCCCCTCCTCATCTTCCTCTGTAGTTGGTATGACAGCTAGCCTCTGAGATAGCTCCTGTACGTCGAGAGGACCCGATGTGAGTGGGTGTGGCATCATCTTGGACCACGTCAAAAACTAAACATTACAATACAGATGCAAATAACATTACATAATTCTTTAAGAGTCTTTGCTGCAATATAAATTACTCGTGCTGTCAAGCTTACTACAGTATTCCCATTTCACATGCTCCAATCACTCACTTTCTTGTTGAGTTCTTCTATATTGTAGCCCAAGAGATTGAGAAACTGCCTGCGTGGATTCTCCTCAAACGTCACCTGATGAAATGAATACAATAGAAAATATAAAATACAATATCTTCATTAAACACTGAGATATATAACAGACAGGCACCACACATTAAACACTGAGATATATAACAGACAGGCACCACACATTAAACACTGAGATATATAACAGGCAGGCACCACACATTAAACACTGAGATATATAACAGACAGGCACCACACATTAAACACTGAGATATATAACAGACAGGCACCACACATTAAACACTGAGATATATAACAGACAGGCACCACACATTAAACACTGAGATATATAACAGGCAGGCACCACACATTAAACACTGAGATATATAACAGACAGGCACCACACATTAAACACTGAGATATATAACAGGCAGGCACCACACATTAAACACTGAGATATATAACAGACAGGCACCACACATTAAACACTGAGATATATAACAGACAGGCACCACACATTAAACACTGAGATATATAACAGACAGGCACCACACATTAAACACTGAGATATATAACAGACAGGCACCACACATTATTGCTATTTATATGGTACTATACACACTCACAAAAGTATACAAGGCAACAAGATGCCACACCCACTCTGCAAGAACCACACATAGCCACACCTCCAACCAACCTCTGCATAGTCACACTCACACCTACATCCAGCTATGCATGACCACACCCATTCACACTCTAAGCCCCACCTTCATAAAGCTCCAGATGTTTTTGTCTGAGGCATTGGAACAGTCGGCTATCTTCTTATCGCAGAACTGAGCCAGTCTACCTGCAGACAGTGCTTCCTCCATCTTCTCCGATTGACTCAGGAACTCTGTCTCCGTGACAACTTTACTCATGCTCACTGTCTTGGGAACACCTGCACCTCGTGTGTTGCCAAAACTCACCAGCCTTCCTCCAAACTAACACACAGACATGCACACTTCCTTCAAACTAACACACACACACGGATGACACACATACATACTTCTTCCAAACTAACACACAGACATGCACACGGATGACACACACACATACATACTTCCTTCAAACTAACACACACACACAAGCAGATTACATACACATGTCTTCTAAACCACACATACACACACAGATGACATACACACACACCACACTCAGGAAATAATGTTACAATTTCTCATCTCACACACACACACTACCTACCGAGAAAGTGGCGCCACATGGACGTCGAAACCACTTGGGTGGAGTTTTTAGGGGTGTGGTTTCAACTGCCACCGAACGACTTGGAATCCTATTGGCTGATGGCTTCACAGTATTGAAGAAATCTTCTCCAGAAGATGGAGGTGGGGCTTCTTCTTCTGTGGCAGATATCCCCGTTCCTCCGCCTCCACCCCCCAGGAGTGAGTACATGGTCACATGACCATCAAACGAGGCTGTGCTGATAACAGCAGGATTACGAGGACACCATTGACACTCAAATATCCACTGAGACGTAGCTGGGAGCTCATACACCACCTTACACACGCACACACATACACACAATAAAGCTCAGTCTGGTGTTCTCTCAGCCCACCTCCTACTTAACCTTACACTCCTGCATTACTATCTTCCCCATGAAATCCTCAGTCCTCTCATAACCTTTCAGTAAAACTTGCTATGTGTTCAATCAGATGCTGTTCTAAACAAGTGTCTCTCACATACTTATACTCAGTGTATATTGCAGCCACTCTAAAATAATAATTTTTGCTAGATATGGACATAAATGTTGACAGTGGACTTCAAAAAAAGAGGAGAAATGCTAATTCACTCAACACTGGCTTCTCTTCTTCCTACTACAGTGAAACTTGCAACATTGAAGGACCATTTACAATTCAATTCCATAAGGACAATCAATTTCTAATAGCACCACTCTCAAATAGTGACTCATCCCGCAGGAAATGGGTAGGCACAGCATCAAACCCCCACTCCCTCACTCTGACACACCCATCTCTCCTCACTCTGACACACCTATCTCTCCTCACTCTGACACACCCACCTCTCTTCACTCTGACACACCCACCCTTCCTCACACCCACCTCTCCTCACTCTGACGACACACCCACCTCTCCTCCAGGTACGTCACTGTTTGGGTTCCAGCAGAGCACACAGTTGTCCTTGGAGGCAGAGAGTAACAGGTCAGAGTCCTGAGGACACCAGGCCAGAGACAAGATGCCACGCTTGTGTCGCTCCAGGGTGCGCATGGGGGCAGTGGCATAACGCAGGTCCCACATCTGCACAATCATTGCACACGCAGCATGAGAAACACTCACCCATGGTTTCTCCATTTCTATATTTATTATTTTCTTTAAAATTCTATTGTGTGTACCTCTCTCTTCCTCATTAAAGCTTTCCAAACCTCTCCATTTAAAAAATGATTTAAGCGAGAGAAAATGAGGCCATTACCTGAATGACTGGTGAACGGTCGTCTAAGGAAGATGTCACAAGCTGAGTGGCTACGTCTGGATGCCAAGCTAGAGCACTGCACTGGATCTTGGAACTGGAATCAGCCACTTGGATGATAGGCTCATTCTTGCGTAAGTCCCACACCACAGACCTCCCACTTGGAGAAGTGGATGCTATAATGTGCTGAACCTGTACACAAGTCACCAGTTATTTTATATAGAGCATGAACAAGGAAGGCAGGAGACGGCCTTCTAGTGTATTATAAGCACATACACACAGGCATTAATCATGTACTACCTGTCGATTCCATGCAAGCCCAGTGATATCTTCCAGTGGGTGTGTCTTATTGCCTGGACTCATGGGCTTGGACAAGTTGTTCAAGTCCCAGATGAATATCTCCGATTCACTCGCCCCGGAAGCAAGGAGGTTGGGTTGGTAAGGGTTGACATCCAAAGAATGCACGGCACCAGTGTGGTTGCTAACACTGGCCACTGAACATTCTGGATCAGAACTACATACACCAGAAGATAGAGGGATAGAGAGAAAGAAAGATCATTGATTGGATAGACAGTGACTACACAAACTCTCTAGAATATGAAGAGAGAGAGGGAGAGACAGAATTGATGATTGATAGCCACATACATACATTTGAACTAGAATATTCAAGCACTAGGATAGGGGGGGTAAAGGAAGACAAGCAGTAGGCAAACCAACAGAAACATGATGAAGAATAGTGTGACGGAAAGGTTGCCATAGCAAATGAGAGTGGAGCTCCTCCTGTAATACTCACTTGATTATTTTATCAGCACTCCAGATAGAAATGATTCCATTATCAGAACCACCAATAATGAGTCCTTTAGGATGGTCCGAATCTATGCCACTCCCACTCCACACCAACTTGTGAAACCTACACACATACACACACCAGAATTTTCCACACAATTAGAGAATGGCCTAATGTCGCACTATACTTTATAGTCTAGCTATCTGCACACTTGGATATGACACCTTTTAATTAGTATGATCAATTATCAATTAAAAAGTGGGCAGATTATACACAGGTCTCTACATAGTCCATGGGCCAGACAAGATACTGGTACCATCTGGGGGGGGGGCAAACTTTCATTAAGTTTTTGAATAGGCCAATATCAGTAGTACATTTTGACATATGATAACCTAAGATACAAGGTACTGTAGCTAAATACTAGTTATCAGCCTAATCAAAAATGCTTTTTCGGGAAAAAAAATCTCCATGGTTTTCACACTTCTCTTTGAGTTTGGTTGTGATTTTCACACTTTTCCTGAAATATGCACAGTCATGTTCTCACTTCTGGCTAGAGTGTTCTACAGCTGATATCTGGAAAAGTATTGGCTGTCCTACAAAGCAGTTCCACAGCTGATATCTGGCATGAACACAGGAGAAGAAAGTATTGGCTGTTCTACAAAGCGGCCACGGTTAGAGTGCATCATTCATTGCTGTGATGATGAAGAAGGCTCAAGATTGGTGTCCCCACAAAATTTAGATTCGTGGAATTCTCTAGTTAATGCTGCCAGAATAAGAAAACATGCTCCAATTCTAGACCTGATGAAAGAATTAGCTGAAGAAGAAATCCCATCCATCTACTACCATAGAAAATGTCGCAGCATTTTTACTATGAAGAAGCTCCTTGAAACCATCACAAAAAAGGAACAATAACAAGTACTTAGCTACCACCTAGCAAGGGTTATCATATAAAAATTTAAACTTCAGAAACTGAAAAATTTAAATATCACAGTGAAAGTTTGCCCCCCCAAGTGGTACCAACGTGTAAAATTATGGGCTCTGGCTCATGGACTAACATGCCGAAATAGACTGGACGAATGTTGACAGCACTTCTCTCTAATCTAAGGTACCTGGACAAGAGTAGGCTCTACTGCACAAATCAGTTTATTTTGAGCCACGTGTGTGCATGTTTGTGTGTTTGTGTGTGAGTAGACTTGCCTGTGAGGAGTGTTGACAGAACCCACTAGTGTCGTGTCTGGACCAGGCACTCCCAGATCCAGGGAGAACAACTCCAACTTCGCACTTGTACTGTCAACAAAAACAAACAATAAAACTATTGTCAACAACTGAATATACCAATAGCTGAAATAAAAGAAAAAAAAGCCAGGATAATAAAGTATCATTGGTGCTTCAGCACTTTTATACTTAACTGCACTGTAAATCTTAGGTGCTGAGACAGAAAGAGCTTTAACCAGTGCTTAAGTCAGACTCCAAACATACTTCGTGTTTCATAAAGATATTGTAATTTTAGTCAGTACTTCTCTCGGCTACACTAGCAACCTATAACAAACTCTCATGCTGTTAGCCTCAAATTCTGCAATGTTCATTGCAGTATGTGCACAAATCAAACCTACAAAGCTCAGAAGGTGTCAGTCTGTAATAATCAACGACATTCTGATTATTACTTAATGCACATGCACACTGAGCGTTAATCATATCCCTCCTACTTTTTTACGATCATCATTACATTCTTGCATGGAACCAACATGATTAACACTCTAATTGCAACTATGCTTAAAAGAAAACACAAATTCCATTGCCATCAAAATGTATTCAGGTACACTATGACTACCATTCCTGATGCCATGAATATGATCAACAAATGGATAATCCTAAATATTTCAATTCACACATATACACTTGATAATGAGTGAAACCACATGACACACTAACTCAAGCCTGTTCCATTACTCATTACTCCAAACATTACACTATCCCACACTCTTTTACCTAAACGTAGCATCCAGCTGCTGGGCAACCGTACCACAAGCTAGATGGATATTTTGCAGTGCAGAAGGACTCCAGGCGACGTTAGCCGTTCTATCGACTTCTTTTACCTTCATTCCTATATTACACCTGTGCTTCACCGTTCAATGTCGTAACGACTACTCCACCAATTATGTTCTCTAAATGTTTTTAGTCCATGTGGTATGGGTTGTTAACAAAGACTTATTCTCCCCACCCAGAGATGGCTGACGTGTCTTTTGACCTTTGAACTTTAAAAATTTCTTTTCCCGCGTTTTGTGTTGGGCATGCAAAGTGCGCGGTCGGTTAAATATGTCAATTTTTGCCGACGTCAGCACAAATGGCTGCTCCTGTATGACAGTTACTGTTACACTAAAGTCTAAAAACTGGAGTGCGTAAGAAGGCCACGTTCGGGATATTCTTAGGGATAGCGTACAAACTATTACTGGCTGGGGAAAGATTGAGAGTTTCGTCGTGTATTGCCTGTCACGTTTTCATTCCTCTTTTTTACCAGGTTTTGCCTCGTGGATTTCGAACTTTAAGCTCTGATAGTTCAGTACGTTTAGTATCCGGTTGTAGAATGACATAGTAGATTGTATGGCGGAAGAAAAGCTAGTTAAGGTCCTGTGTATCCAAGTGAAGCCTGGGGAGTCTCAGGATAGACTGAAAGCCAAAGTTTTGAAGACCATTTCCAACTCAGAGAAGAAAGCCACACCCACATCAACTAGTCACCCTCTCCAGAACTGGAGTGAAGAAGCTCACTGCATAGCAGAACTTCATGCTCAAGATGTAGCCAATGTGACCACCAATGCAAGCCACGTGGCTTTCTTACTTGGAGACGGCCGGGTGTGCAGACTACCTATGGTTTCTAAAAACCAACCTAGCTCTATCAAAACATTTTCTAATCTGGATGCGCTGAGGGTATCTGGATTATCTGGCCACTCTGGAGAAGGAAGAAGGTTCCAGGTGATTGGAGATGAGGAGTATGCCCAACAACTTCAGTCAGAACTAAACTCTAACATTACCAATAGTGACTGGAGTAGGAATAGAAACATATCTCCGCCTTTGATCATACCTAATGGAACATCAGATGTACTCCATGACCGCCTTCTGACTCCAGACTTGATGAGCGGTGCTGTTGAGGAATATGGCAAAGATATGCACTTTCCACAAGATAGATGGGGGTCAGTGTGGGGTAGGGACTAGTGGGATGGGGTCAGTTAGGGATAGGGACTAGTGGGATGGGATCAGTTAGGGATAGGGACTAATGGGATGGGATCAGTTAAGATAGGGACTAGTGGGATGGGGTCAGTTAGGGATAGGGACTAGTGGGATGGGGTCAGTTAGGGATAGGGACTAGTGGGATGGGGTCAGTTAGGGATAGGGACTAATGGGATGGGATCAGTTAAGATAGGGACTAGTGGGATGGGGTCAGTTAGGGATAGGGACTAGTGGGATGGGGTTAGTTAAGGATATAGACTAGTGGGATGGGGTCAGTTAGGGATAGGACTAGTGGGGGTCAGTTAAGGATAGGGACTAGTGGGATGGGTCAAGTTATGGATGGACTATGGATTATCAGGATAGGGACTAGTGGGATGGGGTTAGTTAAGGATAGGGACTAGTGGGATGTGGATCAGTTAAATAGGGACTAGTGGGAATGGGGTCATTTAGGGATAGGGACTAGTGTGATGGGGTCAGTTAAGGGATAGGGACTAGTGGGATGGGTCAGTTAGGGATAGGGACCTAGTGGGATGGGATCAGTTAAGATAGGGACTAGTGGATGGGGTCAGTTAGGATAGGGACTGTTGGGATGGGGTTTAAGGATAGGGACTAGTGGGATGGGTCAATTAGGGATAGGGCTAGTGGATGGTTAGTTAAGATAGGACTAGTTGGATGGGGTCAGTTAGGATCGGGACGATGGGGGGTCAGTTAGGGATAGGGACTAGTGGGATGGGATCAGTTAGGGATAGGGACTAGTGGGATGGGGTCAGTTAGGGATAGGGACTAGTGGGATGGGATCAGTTAGGGATAGGGACTAGTGGGATGGGGTCAGTTAGGGATAGGGACTAGTGGGATGGGGTCAGTTAGGGATAGGGACTAGTGGGATGGGGTCAGTTAGGGATAGGGACTAGTGGGATGGGGTCAGTTAGGGATAGGGACTAGTGGGATGGGGTCAATTAGGGATAGGGACTAGTGCAGTTACAGATAGGGACAGTACGTGTTTTCAGTTGTGTTTCTCAAGTCAGTATGTTCCTTTGTTTTATTTGTTGCAGGAGTCTGTCACGTGTGCTTCCATCCCTGGGCATGGAACAAGTTCAGTCTGGCATTCGCAGCCGTAGCCACTCGGCGGAAAAGAAGGGTGTGGCCAAACATGAAGGGAAGAAGTCCAGAGTGTGGCCTGAGATTGGTGTACTGGAATGGGCAGTTGTTAAACAGGTGAGGGTCACATGACATGAGGGTGAGTCACATTATGGGAAATACTGTAGGTTTACATGGCATAAATAAGATTGTATCATGTGATGGATTAAAGGGAGGAGTGTATCACATGACATGGACATGAAATGCATGTCACATGGCATGATGTGAAGTGGGAGTCACGTGGTTGTGGATGTAAAATGGAGAATGCCGCAGTCATGAATATAACTGAAGGTACAGTCTCAGCTACTATTATAACACTACGTCTTAATCTGTGTTGTTATGAATGGATATGGTTAGTCAGCCAGTGTTCCATGTGTAAAAGCAGCATTACTGACTTCAGAGAGGCTGTTGAATTATGCATATGATGCACCAGTGCACAGTTACACACTTAAGGAACATAAGAATATGCTTGTATTTGGTTTTACATTCAAGGATCCATTGTTGACTGTGACCCGTGTGTGTGTGTGTGTGTGTGTGTTTAGAGTGCTGATAGTGATGGAGATAGAATCACCTTTGTTGCCATGGCCCAGCTGCATTCTGAAGTTCTTTTAGTGACGGCAAAGGACCGCTCCCTCTATAGCTGGTCATGTGCTGGTCAGGCAAGTCCCAGGCCACACCCACTCACTACTGAGCTTGGGCTAGTAGGTGAGAGGATCTTGTTGGTGGAGAGCAGTGACATTAGAGCGACTGTTGTCACGGAATCAGGCAAAGTGGCCACTTTCTATGACCAACTTCTGCGAGGTGGGTGTTAATGACGTAGAGTATGTTCCATATAGCAGAGTGTTGGTTGAAGTGCCTTATTCGTATTGACTCTTTGCTGATATTTAGATATTTCTGCTCATGATACAGTCATCACTAAAGCCAATTTTGATATTCCAATTCTGAAATTACTTATTAAATTGTAACTGAACTCATACTGCCCCCTTCGCGGCTATATTATATGCTGCAGACTAGCATGTGATCTATGCATCTTCACTCAGGCAGTGGAGAATTACAGTACCCTAGATTTACTCTTGATATTAGTGGAAGGTCATGCTCAAATTAATAAATAAAACAGTTGTGTTGTTGAAAACCTCTCCTGAACGAAGCGGCACATAAACGTTGATAATTCTATCCACGCACAGTCACTGAGCAGGCTTCTCTATGGGCACTATCAACTAATATCTGTGGCGTGTGATGCAACTTTTATTCTTTATTTAATCTGCAAAATAATTTAATTTCCAGCTGATGTATGTTGAAGATGTAAAGTGCAAAAAAAAATTAAAAATTAATAATAATAGAATGTGAATGACATAAATTTGTTAAAGCATTTTTAGTGTGCAAGTTTGTATTATTGTCATTTGTGTACCATGTGTTTTGTAACGTCTGCTATACATCCACGACATGACCTCTTTGCTGGTGGCTGTCTTTATCCTCTCCTCCAGTGAGTCAAGATGGTGGCACAGGTGTAACCCCATCCTTAGTGTCTGCCCTCACTCACCCCGCCTCCTTGTATCCTGAACTGGAGAAGGACTCTGTTGTGTCTCTGTCAGTCTCCAGTTTCCTCACGTCTGCCATCACCAAGTCTGGGAAGCTGCTGTGGTGGTAAGTCTCACACACTCACTGGGGCTGCAGTTTCTCTGTGTTCTAGTCAATGCTCTGGTGTGTACTTGTATATGCATAGTATTATGTACAATGTGTTGATTTCTGTCTTCCACCTCCTCGTGGTGGTATGATGTTTATTCTTTCCGCTATCCGTGCTGTTAATTGGAGATGGGGTGTTGTTATTTTAATTACCTGAAAAGTTCCAACTATTATATTGAAAATGTTGGTGTGATTAGTGTTTGATACAGAAGGGGGAACACTGGGACTTCCCCCCAAAGTGAAATCCTTCCCCCCCTCCTCTCCCCTTTTACAGTTACAACTGAGTGCTTGTGTGCACTTATCTTGAAGGATATAGCCTCACCCTCTAATGCTAATGCCCTCCTCCCCCACATCAAACCCTGGTGATAATAAGTTAGATGTTCTCTTCTCTTGATTGTTATTAGTGTAATGTGGGGGTTTGTCTATTTACTAGCAATTTTTACAGTATGGTGTACCCCCCCCCCCCCCCCCCCCCCCCCACACACACACACACACACAACACACACACACACACACACACACTTAATGCATGCACAGTACTGACACATGCATGCTCCCATTGATGACAAAAATCTATATTTTGCCTTCTCCCTTAGAAATTATTCTGCTGAAACTGTTTATAAAGTGTGTGTGTGTGTGCATGCATGTGTATAGATATATATGTACATACACACTTGTATACCTTTTGCCTGAGGTTGGACAAATTGTCATTTTTTTGACATGAACAGACTCGCATGTTTTCCTTATTCTTTTAGGGGTCTTTGTCCTCCAATCAAGTCCACTAATGCAGGCCACACCCATTCCTCTTCCAACCGGTTCTCGTCTGTGCCTCGAGGCTCCATCACAGACGGTATCCTGGTTCGTCTACGCAATGGTCCTCCGTGTGGGCCCAACTCCATCGTGTTCAACGAGAGCGGACTAAAGCCCCGGGTCGGCAAGACTATGAATATCATTGAGCACAGCGGCCTGGACCCCAAGACATCTATTTTGGTTAAAGTGTACAAAGATGCCAAGACTTCTGTTTCCACAGCAGATCACATCAGATCAGCTGCAGCAGCAGAGTCACAGTTCGAGGGGTTGGAGGTGTGGTCTCTATCAGACGTGGTGTTTCTGGATGATTCTCCGTCGGTACTAGGTCGGGTTGTTACGGTGGATCAGTCGCAAGCCATTGTAGACATCTCCCACTCTTCCTCAGAGTCTGGTACCATGGGCAGCACCAGTGGTGCCCAAAGCACTCTGAAGGTCTTTAAATTGAATGAAATAGAACCGTGTATGGATGGGCGTCTCTCCACTAGCCCTCTCAAAACTAACAAGAATAGCAACTCTCCTAGTGGTAATAGGAAGTCCCAGGTCAATATTGACAGGGATACCCCCTCGTCGTCGGGAAAGCGTGAGAGCAGCAGGGGGAAGAATGAGTTTGTTTCTCAGCATATTGCAGGGTTAGTCCAGCATGTCCCTGTCTGTCTGATGTGTCCACACAATGGCAGAAATCACCACGCCTCCACAGCCACACCTTCTGATACAGACTGTGATCACACTCAGTCTGGGTGTGTCCATGGTTACTGTCCTCTGGCCATGCGCATGACTGATTCCGGTCCCATGGTCCTGTTGAAGCGGCTGTCTGATGGCAGAGCTTTTCTCAGTGGGTCTGGCCACTGTGGCTTCCCCAGTTTCATGAGCTCATCGTTTGTCTCCTTGAGCTCTAGAGACGGCCGCTTGGGTCGATCCACTATCGAGGAAGAGAGTGTGTCAGCTCTGGATGGGGGCTTCGAAAGGAGAGGGCAATCATATGCCGTCACTGACCTGAACTGCAGAACTGGAATGAGTTCCAATCACCCTTCCATTCTGAAACTGCACAAGTCCCAAGCAATGATTGTGATTGATGTGAACGGGCATATTTGTTCGCTGGCAGAAGGACTTCGACTTAAACCACCTCCTTTAGTGGGTGGAGGATCACAGGACTCCACCCACCACAAGAGTCAACCGCTCTTGCCGTACAAATTGGTGGTAACACAGATGCACATGGTGAAGAAGGACAGCAGTGTGATGGTGGTCGTGGCAGGTAAACTCTTCTCTCTCAAACTGTCTCTGTGTAGAGTAATAGTAATAATAATAGTAGTAGTAGAAATAGTAGTAATAGTAGCAGTAGTAGTAGTGGGAGCTGGTATTGCTGTGGTAATACTGTTAAACATTATTCTCTCTTCTATCCATCTCCATTCCTCCACACTCCCACTCATACGTATCTCTTCAGCACATGTGCATAGAACATGGGAAAAATGTGACGTGTACTGAGCTGTTGGTGCATGTACATAATGTTGATGATGTGTATACTATGGTTTTAAGGTTGTGTGTGTGTTTGTTTAGTCCCTCATGAGCAAGGTCTCATGCCAGCAGTCCATTCAGGAGATGCCTCTACGGTGGATGCCGTTATTAATCAATATAGCCAGATCGACCCTTTACCAGGCTCAGGTGACTTGACCTCCACTGGTGGCGATCATGAGCACACAGGATCACCAACTGCAGTTACTGCTGGCAGGAGAGACAGGAATACTGAGCAGGGAGATGTGGCATTGCCCCCGACCAAGAGGATGAGGACATCAACCAGTGGACCTGGTCTCAACAGAGAGATGAACATGGCAGATGGCCAGAGTGACTCAGAGATGGCAGATATATGTCCTTGCCAGAGTTCTAACCACTCAATAGAGATAAGGAAGTTTGCAGAAGAGACCAACTCTCATGATGGAGTTAGTGATGGGCAGAGTGACAGGCAGAGGGGCGTGTTTTATGAGCTGTCTGTGAAGAACTCCAACATCTTGCATGTGTGTGGACAGTTACTGGACATTGCTGAAGAGAAAGCTGAGAGTGAGTAAATTGAGCTAGATAAACTAATTTAGTGTGGATGGAGTCATCATATGATAGCTCTTTGAGGGGAAGTGGCTTAATTTCACGTTGGAGTAAATGCTTTTGTGTGTGTGTGTGTGTGTGTGTGTTTAGGTGAAGCAGTGAAGAAGCCAACTTTTTCCTTATCTTCCATTTTCAAGTCTTCTCTCAGTTCCAAGAGTTTTGAGGAGCAGAGGTTGGAGTACATGGCACAGTTTAGAGGATCCACTTCTTCCCTGTGGAAGGTGGAGCGGAAGAGTTTGTTGTCAAGACGATTATGGATACTAGATCAACTGCTGAAGTGCAAAGCCATAGAAGATATCAGCATGGATTTGGTAAGGATCACTTTGTATTTGTTATGTTTAGGTGTGGGATGCTATCTGCAAGGGTCAGGGGTGTTGTGTATTGAGAAGTATGTCATGCACACAATACCCTACAGTCTCTTCAATCATTGAGCTCTCAATCTTTTTTCACTTATTCTGTTCTAATAGATGTGCCAGCACAACCGTGAAGGCCACACCCCTTTCCTAAATGCCATTTACCACAAAAACTACGCAGCTGCACTGAGCATGCTCAAATTTTTAGAGGAGCATCACCAAACACGACCATCTCTTCTGAACGAAGCTGTGACTAGTAGTAACTCCACTGGACTGTCTGCCCTCCACCTGCTGCTGGCCTCCCTCTCTCCCCACTTTGATTCGCAGACAATGATCCTGCACGTGAGCAGCTTCCAACTCACAACAGCTCAACAACTACTCAAACTCATCCATGTGAGTCAGATGGAGTTGTAGTGTTTGACTGGGTTGATGGGTTACTGAGTTGGGTACAAGACAACTGGGTTGGGTACAGGGTCACTGGGTTGGGTGCAGGGTCACTGGGTTGGGTGCAGGGTCACTGGGTTGGGTGCAGGGTCACTGGGTTGGGTGCAGGGTCACTGGGTTGGGTGCAGGGTCACTGGGTTGGGTGCAGGGTCACTGGGTTGGGTGCAGGATCACTGGGTTGGGTGCAGGGTCACTGGGTTGGGTGCAGGGTCACTGGGTTGGGTGCAGGGTCACTGGGTTGGGTGCAGGGTCACTGGGTTGGGTGCAGGGTCACTGGGTTGGGTGCAGGGTCACTGGGTTGGGTGCAGGGTCACTGGGTTGGGTGCAGGATCACTGGGTTGGGTGCAGGGTCACTGGGTTGGGTGCAGGGTCACTGGGTTGGGTGCAGGGTCACTGGGTTGGGTGCAGGGTCACTGGGTTGGGTGCAGGGTCACTGGGTTGGGTGCAGGGTCACTGGGTTGGGTGCAGGGTCACTGGGTTGGGTGCAGGATCACTGGGTTGGGTGCAGGGTCACTGGGTTGGGTGCAGGGTCACTGGGTTGGGTGCAGGGTCACTGGGTTGGGTGCAGGGTCACTGGGTTGGGTGCAGGGTCACTGGGTTGGGTGCAGGGTCACTGGGTTGGGTGCAGGGTCACTGGGTTGGGTGCAGGGTCACTGGGTTGGGTGCAGGGTCACTGGGTTGGGTACAGGGCAACTGGTTTTTATAGGTTACTGAGTTAGGTGCAGGGTTTCCAAGTTGGTTACTAAGTTAGGTACAGGGTTAATGGGTTGAGTCCAGGGCTACCGGGTTAGGTACAGGGTTACTGGTTACTGGATTAGGTAAGTTAGGTACAGGGTTACTGGGTTGAGTCCAGGGTTACCGGGTTAGGTACAGGGTTACTGGGTTAGGTGCAGGGTTTCTGAGTTGGTTACTGAGTTAGGCACAAGGTTACTGAGTTCATTGTCATGCACAGTGAATTGATTAGTGGTATTGTATTCTATATTTAGGTACGTTATCCTTCAGCTTATAAGGCGGAGGTGACCAAGAAAGGTGGAGATGGAGGTTCGGATCAATCCAGTGCATCATCTGATGGGAGTGGTTCAGAAGATGGGCGTGGTGATGAGACAGTAGAGAATAGACGTGTACTGGGAGGCAGGAGACGCTATCGGAGTCTGAGTAGGTTTGGGGTGTGCCCTTAATATGCTTGTGTCATAATGTTGGTATAACCTTTCTTCAATGTAAAGCATTGTACATGTGTGTGTGTGTGTGTGCACGTAAAATATTATTATTTTCATTGAAAAAAGAATATTTTCATGACTGTTTTTTTTTGTTTTGTTTTGTTTTTTCAGCAAACCGACGGTTGCGTCGCAATAGAGACAATTTACTTCCCTCCTCTCAGAGTGGGCGTGTCTACTTCTCTGACGTGTCAGAGCTGCGGTCAGCTGCGAGAGAGATGCAGGGCTTCAGGATTACGAGTAATGTGTTTCGTAACACTGGCTTTGGCACCACCCAGGCTATCAGTCATCTCAAGTGAGTAGCACACGATAGAGTAATTAGCTAGAAAGTGGGTGTGGTTATAAATTAGCATCAGACCTGTGTAACTTTGTGATTAAGATCTTTGAACAAATAGCTCACAGTTTCTATATTATAATCAATTAAACTCACCGCCCCCCCCCCCCCCCCCCCCTTCTTTCATGTTTGCTATCCATCTTCCCTATTCTGCCCAGTGTTGGCCTGGAGCCATCCAGTGTGGAGGGTGCTGATGATCGTGATGATCTTCCGTATGTGATTGAGCCTGACAGACTGCAAGGGAACTTCTTTAGTAGCCTCAGAGACAGTCTGGCTGCATTCAACAGGCGCAAGTATGGATCCACCAGTCCAGCAAGCAAGGTCAGTCTATATCCTGATGTACATACATAGACATACACTCAAACTCCCCTAATACGGGCTGCCCTAACTCAGAAATATCCCTATCTGAGAACAATTATATTTGCACTTGTATTTTAATATAATATAGGAATTGTAATAACTTATTTATTATACATACTTTGAGGAATAGCTACTTGTATCTAAGGACAGCACACACCTCTTCCTTTAGATGAAATGATTTGCTTAGCTGTAGACATTTTTGATTGGGGTGAACTGGGTGGGAGCCCAGCTGGGAAGATAATCCAGCTGCTCTGTAAATTTACTATACCCTTTACCCAAACCAGCAGCAGCTGTAAGTACAACTTTCTGTACTTACATACACTGTATACTTGACGACCAGCTGATCCTTACCACACCTATAATGCAGTACAGTATTGGGGACCAGCTGATCCTTACCACACCTATAATGCAGTACAGTATTGGGCCAGCTGATCCTTACCACACCTATAATGCAGTATTGGGGTGCCTGGTAGAGGGGAGTGCCCGGAACTGGGGAGTCCGGATAAGGGGAGTTTGAGTGTACATAAAACAAAATCTTTTTTTTTGGGGGGGGGGGGGGGAGAGAAGAATGCTTTTTAGCAGTTGATTCATGTAGCTGAAAGGATGTTATAAGCAGACAAACTAGAGTTTACTCGTTGGGAGCCAGTGTGAGTATTCATGTTTGTACTTCTCTACCAATCCACTGAATGTGTATGTGTTGGATATTAACTTCTGTGTGTACGCTCATGCACACACTCAACTATCTGTTGATGGCAGGATACTGGTGAGGGCACAGAGTCCAGCAGTAAAAATGTGGCTTACAAGCTCTTAATGTCTCTGCTTGCCTTACCTTCTCTGGTTACTGCCCTGGACCACGCTGGGGAAATCCCTCTAGCAGCCGCTGTGCACAATCCTCGCTGCATCGACAGACTGGAACAACTTTGCACTACTTCCTCAAACAACAGAAGCAAGGAAGGGTCCCCCCAAACTGAGGCACGCGAGGGGGTGCCCCTGCTCATCACCAGTGTTCCCAACATGGCCTCCTCTGCTGCTTCCCCAGCAGATGTCTCCATGGCTACTACATCTTCCTCAAGCATGAGCGTGAGCAGTGTGAGTTCCAGTTCAGAAGGCTCCTCGGCAGTTCTGGTTCCAGCAGGTAGTTCCTGGGCTTCCATCAGACTTATGCCCTACACTTCCCCTTTGGGCGACATTGAAGGTGCGTCTGCCTTTCTACAACTGCCGCAGCTATCTCCCACCCCCTCACATGACTCCTCAACCACACCCACCCTTCCTGAGCCAGCCCAGGTTGGTCAAATGGACCCGGCCGACATGGACACGGTTCCCTCTCCAACTAATTCCCACAGAGACCAGATGTTTGACTCTCTTGTTAAGAATCTAGATGAGGTCATGACTGGAGATCAAGAGGAAGGGGAGGGGCTGGGGGAGGTATCTGGCTCATTTGTGCAGGAGAAAGACGTAGAGGCAATGGAAGAGTTGATGGATGGGAACGGTATCAATGGGGAGACCCACGAGTCCCATCTAGCAGAACTCGCTCCTAAATTGCACACTACAGGGTACGAGTCTGGCACTGTTAGGAAGAGTGTGGGTGGTTTGTCGCCAAGCAACCGAAGGGTGGCAGGTGAAAAGAGTAAGAAGACTGTGACATTCATGCCTGAGCCCATCTGCATCAGTGATGCGTTATCAGGAGACGTGGTCAAGAGCAAGTCTAGCAACAAGTCGTTGCTGTTCCATCCCAGTAGTGTGGACAATGCACCGGTATTGGATGCCGCACAATCAAGAGAGGAAGCCAACAGTGCTGTCAAGCTCCTCTTCTCTGACTGGTCTTCTATAATGATGATAGTCCTTGGTTTTGATCCCAGTACATTAGCTTCTCTGCCATCTTTTGCTTCTCCCCCTCCTCACGTCTGCTCAGTGCACAGTCTAGACAATTTCTCTACAGACCTTCTACTCAACTGCTCTCAGCTCATGATTAGTTACTTTGTGGATTCCATCATCACACGACTAAACTCCGCCCTCCAGTCTTGCTTGGATTCATCTCTGGTCACCCGAGACCTGGACTACAGTGATCCAGACGTCATCTCACGGTATCTATCACTTGGTGAAGAGGGTGTGGCCTTGCTGGTGGGGCGGAGGTTCCTGGGATCCATGGTGCGGTTATTGGCACTGGAACACAGCAGGGTAAAGAACAGGTTCCTGGAGATGCAGCAGGCAAGACTCGCTGCGGCTTCACAAGCTGGTAGGTGTGGTTGGTGATAATATTCACAGCCTATAATAGTTTGATAATGTTCATTTTGTCTTGATTGGCAGATGAGGCGGACATTCCTGATGCACTCGGAGCTGCTGCAGCAGCTTCACGAGCCAGGGCCCAAACTTCCTCTACAAGCACATCCTCCACCACTGGACCCAAAAACACTTCAATTCTCGACAATATCATGTAAATACAGCAGTCTTGGGGTGGGATGGAGGTAGATCAGTGTCATGTAAATACAGCAGTCTTGGGGTGGGATGGAGGTAGATCAGTGTCAAGTAAATACAGCAGTCTTGGGGTGGGATGGAGGTAGATCAGTGTCAAGTAAATACAGCAGTCTTGGGGTGGGATGGAGGTAGATCAGTGTCAAGTAAATACAGCAGTCTTGGGGTGGGATGGAGGTAGATCAGTGTCATGTAAATACAGCAGTCTTGGGGTGGGATGGAGGTAGATCAGTGTCAAGTAAATACAGCAGTCTTGGGGTCGGATGGAGGTAGATCAGTGTCATGTAGATACAGCAGTCTTGGGGTGGGATGGAGGTAGATCAGTGTCAAGTAAATACAGGGTTTATATAAGGTATAGAAATATTGGCACCATCACATTCATAAGTCTTGTGTAATAAGCTATATACATGCATTAGCATGCTATCATGACATTGAATGTGTTTGTGTGTATGTAATGCTGGATACATGATCTCTTACACTAGTATATGGGAGGGAGGTGTGTGGATGAGGAGCGCCTAACTGTACAAGTATTTGGGGGGGGGGGGGGGAATCTCCTGTAGTTGGCATGCCAGGTACATTACATACATGGAGGTAGGAGTACTATCAGTATGTGTGTCAGAAATGATGATTTACTATTATTTTCAGTAAAATTATCTCACGGTTTTCCTGGCTTGGGATCGCTGCTCTGGCAGTTGCAGCAGAGGGATGTTCTTATCCGCTACGTCTGGGTGTGTCTAAGCCACTGGGGGCCAGCTCCGTCGTACCGGACTACCAATCCAGCTCTCGTGTGTACCATGGGACTAACTATGGCTATGTGATGACATCTAATCAACTGGCATCTAGGCAGGGGCGGTCTCTAATCAGACAACTCCATGTGCGTACTGCCAGGACTGACACGCCAACCGCAGCTAAATCAAGGTGCATGTATGAATGAATGGAAAAGCTTTACTTTTATTTAGATGAACAGTTTGTAGTAGTGTAGCCCGTGTTTTTCTGTCACCATCTCACAGCCTGTATGTATGTGTTGTAGCACGTGCCTTCCAGCTGAAGGTCTACTGTTGAGGCCCCAGCAGAATGACACAGAAAGTGTTCCTTCAGGATCTGGCAGACCTGAGTCTGGTCTCTTAAATACAAGCATGCACGATGATAGTTCTGACGAGGAGTTGGAAGGAGGAGGAATTGCAGAGGAACAAACAACCTCAGGTAATCCTACACACATACATACATATGTACGTACATGCATACATACGTATATGTATGAATACATTCATCTTTATTGTGAAGTCTTAGGTTTTATTTATTTATTTATTTTCCTTTGTGAGTCACCACTAGTCTGTTCTCTTCACATGTGACTGTGTTTGGCAGATGCAGGAGCTAGTGTGATGTTCAACCCCTTCATGGAGCCCTCGCCTTACTCAGGCGTCCTTCACAACGAGGTGTTCCTGGACTTGGACTCGGAGTCTAGCTCCGAGGAGGACGGCCATCATGAGCAGGACTATTTGGAAGTGGTGGGAAGGGAAAGTGGCAGCACAGGTGGTGCTATTGAGGAAGACAACATGGATGCTGTCTACCCGTTTGCCTGGGCACTGGATGGACGCAGGATCGGAGAGAACGGGGTGGCTGGCACTGGAAGGGCGGAATCTCCCAATTCTCTGGCAGCCATGTCTGTGGTGGGTGACTGCTTTGCCAGCTTTTCTTCGGCTTTACTTGTTCTCCTTTATTGTAATCGTCACTTCTGTTCTCTTTTGATTCTTACTCACCTGTCATGTGTGTTGTGTGTTTATGGCACATGTGGGTGGTATATGTATGTATGTGGTTATGGCACATGTGGGTGGTATATGTATGTATGTGGTTATGGCACATGTGGGTGGTATATGTATGTATGTGGTTATGGCACATGTGGATGGTATATGTATGTATGTGGTTATGGCACATGTGGGTGGTATATGTATGTATGTGGTTATGGCACATGTGGGTGGTATATGTATGTATGTGGTTATGGCACATGTGGGTGGTATATGTATGTGGTTATGGCACATGTGGGTGGTATATGTATGTATGTGTTTATTTATTTATGTTTTGATGTATTTGTTTGTCTGTAGTTCAATACATCACAAGATCCCCCTGTGCCTCTATGTAATATTCCAAGCATACGATTTGGGGCAGGCTTCCTGGCACGGACGTTTGCAAGACTTGTGAAAGACCTTGTGGATATGTGTAATGCTGCAGTTAGTGGCAAGGCTACCCAGGTAACACTTGACAAACTATCCAGTAGTGGTATGAATATTGTATGTTTAGGTCAGGATCGCTATAATGAATTTTTTTCTAATAGTACATGTACTGTTTTGGTAGGAATTATTTCAACAACAAAATCATGAACACTATGTACTGTGTTTTTGTATGACTTTGATCCAATATTAGAACTTTGAATAAAACTTGATCTTTGCTACCATTGTTTTTATTAATTTTACTTTTTTCCCCCGAATGCAGCCAAGTGTGAATCTGGATGAGAAGATTGAGTCAGAACTGCTTAGAACTACTGCAGCAACATTGGAGCACACTTGGTCCTGGGCTGTGTCAGCTTTAGATCTGGCTGAGGCTCAGTTAGTACAGGGTCAACATTTCAATGTACAGGTGGGTGCACTGCAGATGCATGAGTTACATGTATGTAACATTGTTATGTGTTTTCCTCTTTGTGTAGCGACATGTGGTGGCTCTGAGAGGTGGGAGTGGCTTGCCATCATCCACTTCTGGTCGATCGTCTCACTCCAAAGCGTCTCGTAGCTTTGTTGGTTCCACCCCAGGTGAGTATGTTATGTCTCTGCTTCGCTCCACCCATCATGAAGATCGTGATTGTCTGCCTGTCATTGACCTCTATGGGTAAGTCAACGCTAAAAACATGTACCGACTCCACAGTTGAAACATCTGTTGCTTGATTTTATTCTGATGGTAGTTAACTTAGCAAAAATGTCATGGTGTGAGGTATTGTTGTCATGGTGTGAGGTATCGTTGTCATGGTGTGGGGCATCATTGTCATGGTGTGAGCACATTGTCATGGTGTGAGGTATTGTTGTCATGGTGTGAGGTATCGTTGTCATGGTGTGGGGCATCGTTGTCATGGTGTGAGCACATTGTCATGGTGTGGGACATTGTTGTCATGGTCTGAGGTATTGTTTGTTGTCATGGTGTGAGGTATTGTTGTCATGGTGTGAGGTATCGTTGTCATGGTGTGGGGCATCGTTGTCATGGTGTGAGCACATTGTCATGGTGTGAGGTATTGTTGTCATGGTGTGAGGTATTGTTGTCATGGTGTGAGGTATCGTTGTCATGGTGTGGGGCATCGTTGTCATGGTGTGAGGCATTGTTGTCATGGTGTGAGGTATCGTTGTCATGGTGTGGGGCATCGTTGTCATGGTGTGAGCACATTGTCATGGTGTGAGGTATTGTTGTCATGGTGTGAGGTATCGTTGTCATGGTGTGGGGCATTGTTGTCATGGTGTGAGGTATCGTTGTCATGGTGTGGGGCATCATTGTCATGGTGTGAGCACATTGTCATGATGTGAGGCATCGTTGTCATGGTGTGTGGCATCGTTGTCATGGTGTGAGCACATTGTCATGGTGTGAGGTATTGTTGTCATGGTGTGAAGTATCGTTGTCATGGTGTGGGGCATCGTTGTCATGGTGTGAGGCATCGTTGTCATGGTGTGAGCACATTGTCATGGTGTGGGGCATTGTTGTCATGGTCTGAGGTATTGTTTGTTGTCATGGTGTGAGCACATTGTCATGGTGTGAGGCATCGTTGTCATGGTGTGGGGCATCGTTGTCATGGTGTGAGCACATTGTCATGGTGTGAGGTATTGTTGTCATGGTGTGAGGTATCGTTGTCATGGTGTGGGGCATCGTTGTCATGGTGTGAGCACATTGTCATGGTGTGGGGCATTGTTGTCATGGTCTGAGGTATCGTTCGTTGTCATGGTGTGAGGCATTGTTGTCATGGTGTGGGGCATCGTTGTCATGGTGTGAGGCATCGTTGTCATGGTGTGAGCACATTGTCATGGTGTGAGGCATCGTTGTCATGGTGTGAGCACATTGTCATGGTGTGAGGTATTGTTGTCATGGTGTGAGGTATCGTTGTCATGGTGTGGGGCATCGTTGTCATGGTGTGAGGCATCGTTTTCATGGTGTGAGCACATTGTCATGGTGTGGGGCATTGTTGTCATGGTCTGAGGTATCGTTCGTTGTCATGGTGTGAGGCATTGTTGTCATGGTGTGAGGTATCGTTGTCATGGTGTGAATTATTGTTGTCATGGTGTGAGTTATTGTTGTCATGGTGTTAGGTATGTTGGTTAGTGTTGTTGCTAGAGTCATCACTGTCATCATATCTATTGTTATGGCTCTGGTATATTATGGTTGTTGTTGTTGTTGTTGTTGTTGTGTAGCTATGAGCACATAGTGTACATGTTGGATGGACTTCTTTACTCCCTCAAGCACTGGCCAAAATCTCTCGTTGAGAAAGTCACTCAGGTTACCCAGCACCGTGAACCCCTTTCAGCAACAGGTCGTGACCATTCTCACCCAGTTGATATTCCGATAGATCATGATGTTCGTAACGCCAAAATATCCAAGTCTAAAATACCTGTCCCACCAACAGCCGGGTTTTTTAAGCGAACAGACTCAGTGTCCATAAATGAAGGCAAGGACTCTAATACAGAAATGTCCAACCTCCGGTTCTTTGGCATTGAAGGTGGGTCCAACCTGGTACTTCAGAACCCTGAGATGGTCGGACCACCGAACACTTGGGAGAAACTAGGCAACAGCTTCTCACGCTCTCTCAATGAAGACTACCCCCTGGCCAGTCAGCCTCACTTGCTCAAACCATTTGCCAAGAAGGAGACTTTGTTTAGAGGAGGGCGAGAAGAAGGGACAGAGTCTGGAAGTGGCAGAGATAGCCGTGGCAAAGGCAAACACGGAAAGAAAAGGAAACCTGTACAGCCTGATGTTCAGGAAGCTAGGTATGGTGGAGGTTAGAAACCTGTACAGCCTGATGTTCAGGAAGCTAGGTATGGTGGAGGTTAGAAACCTGTACAGCCTGATGTTCAGGAAGCTAGGTATGGTGGAGGTTAGAAACCTGTACAGCCTGATGTTCAGGAAGCTAGGTATGGTGGAGGTTAGATAGTAGACAAGGTCGGGAGAGACAGTTGAAGTAGAAGGAGGGGTGGGGCTAGAAGGGTAGGAAAATGGGAGGTTAGATTAGTTTGGGGGTGGGGCTGATAAGAGCAAGTGAAGTTGGATGAGGTGGGAAGTAGAGTTATGGGCAGTTGATGTTGTATTGAGAAAACAAGGGAAAGCCAGCCAACCAGCCATGTGGGATTAAAGAATAGATTGGGTTAGTGTGTATTAATAAACTTGTGATTGCATTGTATGTATGCGTGTGGTGTGTGTGTGTGTGTGCGTGTTGTAGCTCCACCTGCACTATGGCATGGAGTCCAGAGTACGCTCATGAGCGCTGGCACTTGGCTATTAGTGTGTTTGCACACATTTTCCTGGCAGAAGGCCCAGGCAACGAGAGATCCAACTTCCTGAATGCCAGGGCTGGATTTGCTAGTCGTATGGCCAGGTGAGTGTGGTTTAGTAGGTCAGTCAGCCAGTCAGGTCTGGTAGGTCAGTCAGTCAGTCAGGTCTGGTAGGTCAGTCAGTCAGTCAGGTCTGGTAGGTCAGTCAGTCAGTCAGGTCTGGTAGGTCAGTCAGCCAGTCAGTCAAGTCTGGTAGGTCAGTCAGTCAGTCAGGTCTGGTAGGTCAGTCAGTCAGTCAGGTCTGGTAGGTCAGTCAGTCAGTCAGTCAGGTCTGGTAGGTCAGTCAGTCAGTCAGGTCTGGTAGGTCAGTCAGTCAGTCAGTCAGTCAGGTCTGGTAGGTCAGTCAGTCAGTCAGTCAGGTCTGGTAGGTCAGTCAGTCAGTCAGTCAGGTCTGGTAGGTCAGTCAGTCAGGTCTGGTAGGTCAGTCAGTCAGTCAGGTCTGGTAGGTCAGTCAGTCAGGTCTGGTAGGTCAGTCAGTCAGTCAGTCAGTCGTGTATATTGTATCGAGGTGTGTAGGTTCAGATACAATGTGTACATTGTGTGTGTGTGTGTGTGTGTAGGTTCAGGCATCAGGTGAGTCAGTTGTACAATGCGTCTCAGATGTCACGTGACTGGGCGGGGACAGTGTCCAGTACTCTCTCTATCAGAGTCAAGAGGGAGAAGCTCATGCAGGACTCCCTTACTCTATTCAAACAGGTAACAAATCACATCTCTGGGAAGAGATAGGAATGGAAATGTTTTTGCTGTGGACAATGCTTAATACTATTCTCATTTCATACTTTTCTTCTTTTTCTTCTCCTAATTGTACTTGATTTAGCTGTAAGCCATGACTGATTGTGTGTGTTCGTTGATCGAGGTTTCTCTCTCTCTTCCTCTCTCTCTCTCTTCTCTCATAGCTCACCCACTTCCACTATTCTAATGTGAGGGTAAAGTTTGACGGCGAGGATGGCTCGGGTCCTGGTGTGAATCGCGGCTTCTTTGCCTCGTTTTCGTACGAGCTCAAGTCAACTGACATGAGCAAGAGTCCCCTGAGTCGCCTCGGGATGTTGTTTCATGAGCCAGGCAAGCAGCCGGAGCAAGGCAGTCTGTACGCCCCTCACCCTTTCATGCCCCACCTGTCCAGCAGTCCCTCTAGAACCAATGCCATCAAGGTAACACATGAAACTAATGTCACCTGGTACTTGATATGCACGTGTGTGTGTGTGTGTGTGTGTAGTCACAGCGGAGAGAAGCATTTGTGGCTATAGGGCGGTTCTTGGGCTTGTGTCTTTGGTTCCACTACACTGTTCCTTTCATGGTTTGCAGACACGTGGCTAAAGTCTTGCTGGGGAGGTGAGGGAATGGAGGAATAGTTACTGTGTTTGTTTGTTCAGGGCAGTAGAGGGCTAAGGAATAGCTGCAGGCTATTGGAACTACAGATGTTTCTGTGGCTTAGCTAATGTGGTAGGTAAGCAGTACCTGTGAGATATTCAATGAGAGTAAGAAGATGACAAGGACATAAGTCTTAAGCTTAGAGTGAGCTTTTTGCTGTTGTGTGTTTGCATAATATGTCATCAGTTTGTTTGTTTTTTATTTATTTATATATTTCTTTTTGCGTTGTTCTTGTGTTTTGTTCCAGACCTCTTGCATGGCATGACCTTGCCTTCTACAATGCTGATCTGTACGAAGGTCTCCGGCAGATGATGTTAGATGCAGAGTTGGGGAAGAAGGATGAGTCTGAGTTTGCTGCCACTTACTGTTCTTACTTTGAGGCTCCCTTGCCTGGCAAGTTCCTGGAGCCAGTGTTGGTGGAACTCGTCCCAGGCGGCTCCAAGATACCCGTCACTGCCAGTCGTGTCCACGAATACGTCAGGTACAGGCAGAGTGGGATGGGCTTGTGTCAGATGAAGAAGAGTACATGATTGGCAATTCTATCGTGGGGAATTGTTTTAAGCATTTGTACATGAGTTAGAAAACTGTGTCAGTATCAATAGAATAGTTAACACTCTGAAGTCCTTTATCTGATAAATTAATTATGAATTATATCCACCTGCATGACTTGATTGTAGCAGGTAATTCTATCGTTTTATTATGAAGAAATAAACTAACAAAAAATGAACTAATGACTTACTGCAGACTCGACACAGTCAACTGTACTAATAAATAGTCATAGTTGTTGGACGAAGAATCAGCTCACTAGCAATAGTGCTCACTAGCAATAGTGCTCACTAGCAATAGTGCTCACTAGCAATAGTGCTGGCTAGCTATAGTGCTCACTAGCAATAGTGCTGGCTAGCTATAGTGCTCACTAGCAATAGTGCTCACTAGCTATAGTGAGTGCTGGCTAAGGAGTTGTCACATGTTCAGTGTCAGTGTGCCTTGAGAAGCTGGTAGCTGGTGAGAAACTAGCTTCCAACTTGTGTCAGGCCTTGCTACTTAGTTACTTCCATGTCCTTACTGCCACAGCAACCCATTGTGTGCGAGTTTTAAATGGTATGCAAGTTAAAATAGTCTAACCCTATAATATGTTAGTCATAGTTAGCCTGTGAGATATTACTTGCCCCTCTATGCGTTCAGACTGTACTCGATGTTCATGATGGTGGGGTGTATCCAAGAGGAACTCAGTGCTCTCAAGCAAGGACTCAATGATGTCATTCCTAATGACCTGTTGTCTGGCCTAACAGCTGAGGTGAGGGTTGCTTGGGCAGTAAACTCTCACTCCACATTCTAGGAGAATATATATGTGCGTGCATAAAGAGTGTGTGCATGATAGTGTGTTTGTGTGTCTGTAGGACTTTCAGCTGCTTTTGTCTGGAGGATCTGCAGAAATCACTCTGCCTCGAATCAAATCTATCATCACATTTAACCACACCCACAAAGGATCCCGCAGCATTTGCGACCGATTTGAAAAGTGAGAGAAGATTCAATTTATTTATGAAGGCCTGAGAAAGAGAGCTTTGATATTGTTTTACTTTGTTATTCTTGGAGTATTTTTCAATCCCTTTTCTTTTAATTGTCTTGTTGTTGTTGTTGTTGTTTACAGGATGTTTTGGCGAGTTGTGGGTCACATGAACAACATCCAGCGGCAGCAGTTGCTATATTTTGCCACTGGCAGTGCTGCCTTACCTGCTACTATGGACACCAACACTAGAGGACCCAATGAATCCCTCACACAAAGTAAGTGCTCAACTCAATGTTGACTAGGTTGCTGTGTGTGTAGTTTTGTGTGTTTGAGGTTTTAATTTATACTGGGTATTGGAAGGTATGTGTGCAGTTTCCCTTTTCTAATCTATAGCCATTATACTTGTTTATGAGGATTTTTTAGAACAATGTTCTATTTAGTAGTACTTGTTTAACGTCACCTACATAATAATTCATAGATTATCTCAACTCATAATAATAGAAATAATAATAGGGTGGCATTAATGAGAGACCACTCTTTAACACCCACAAAGACTCTTCATTAGACTGAATATCACCCAATGGCATTATGTGTCCATCTTGTAGATCTGGGGATTACATTGGACGTTATCACAATCCGCAATGTGCAGTCGTTGCCGGTGGCCTCCACATGTAGTCAGCGCATGTGTGTCCCTCTCTACCCATCCTACCACATCCTCAAGAAGAAGTTATTACAAGCCATTCAGTGCCAGGCCTATGGCCTGGGGTAATTCACCAGTGCCTCAGCTAGTCAGTCAGCTGGCTCCACCAAGCACTGTTGCACAATAACTTAGTTATCATCGCTTCTGTTCTTTTTTTTTCCCCACTACTTCCCCTCATTCATTTTGCAGATGTAGTTATTTTGTTCTATTCATTACATTTTGCTCTCACTTGTTGTTAAAAATGATATTATAGACTATTTATTCTTGTACTTGAACAATGAGTTATGAATTTCACAAGCAATTCTTTGTTTATCAAGGTCACTTTGATCCATTTAGTTTAAGATTAGATTGCAGTAATCTAAGTTTAGTTTAAGATTCTAAGAACTCAATATCTTAAGTCTAGAATATTCTAAATTTAGAATACCTTATGTGCAGCCATAACTACAGTGTGTAGCGTTGTGCCTCTCTGCAATCTAGGCAGCACAGGCTACAACCTTTCCTTATGTGCAGCTGATCACATATACTAGGATCTTGATAGCAACAACGTCTGCACATGAACAGCATCTGGAATTGGAGAGCACTCCTTCCTTCCAGGAGGAGTTTTATTGAAATTCTTCCTCCTAATTATTCGAATCCCTCCCCAATTCAAATCTTCCTGCCTATATTTAATTACTCCACATTGTTTAGGATATTCAATTTACAATAGAAAATATTGTAGTAATATTTAATGCATAAAACATTGTTATTAATACAATGATTGTGAGTTGGTTCTTATGAGGGAGAAAGTACAAAATTTTAAATTCCTGCTATGACGTGCTGCCCTTGAGTTTATTGACTAACCTGAAACAAACACACACAACACAACACATAATCACTTGTGAGAAAATTGGTTTAAGTCATCCCAAACACTTCAATGCTCTACATACTGAGTAAAATAAATATTAATTCATTTTCAGCTCCTCTGACAATCACTTACCATTCCATGGCATCCTCCAGCCCCTCCCCCTTTATTGCTGAAGTCTTAAAAATAGCCCAAGTCCTGTTCTTGAGATTTGACAGCCCCAGAGCAGTGGTGATCTCTGCTGGTGTCATGGCACCTTCAATATCCTAAACCACACCCATAAATAATTAAATATTTAGACTCCACCCACAAGATGTCAGCTACCACACCCACTCTAGTTGAGCTTCAGTTCAACTCTCATACCATCCTAGAGTCTAGTCCTAACTCAGCAGCTGGTGTATCCCCAATTACCTGCTTGTTTGCAAACACCATCAACATGGACTTCTTCAGCTCCTCTTCCTGCAGCAATGAAACTGGTATAATAAGTGATCCACTAACAAGTCTCTTTGGCACTAATATAAACCTCATTACATCACAACTTGACCCACGAAACTGCCAGAAGGATCAAACTGAGTAATCAATCAGTCCTTTGCCCTCCAATAAAGAAGTCTTAATTAGATCTGAAGTGTTAGAATCAAACACTTCCTTTCCTTGTTCGAATTTCAACAGACTTCCTGCCACACCCACTCAATATGGCTGGGGGACGATCCTATTTATCAAGCACGTATACCTGAGCAGGTATTCAAGTCTTAGTGGCGAGCTGAGTGACCTATAAAATTCTCCCATCACCTAGATAAGCCATAAGCCATGTAGTAAAGCCATTCAATTTCATAATGCAAAGCTCTTCTCTGGAAAGGTGAGGAGTGAGCAAGCAGTACTAATGGAAATAAAAGCTTGTTGTAGCCCTAAGATCAGGGCATGATTGGCTAAAGCGAGGAGCCCTGTGTGAAAACCAAGTTGTTCCATAAGTGTGCTAAAAATCACATTGTAATGAAAACCTAACTAGAGCTCAATATTCTTGAAAAATACTTTTTGGTCACAAATAGCAACAAATTTCATTTATGATGTCACTACAACATTTCTAAAAATGCACCACACAGTGGTATGAATAGCTGTCAGCTACTGCACGTCAATTGTTGACTGATGTTTAGTAAATTTTAAGGTGTACTGACTGGCATTATTCCAAGGGAAAGTGAAAAAAGATGGCTTAGAAGGAAGCTACAATCCTAGCGATGTTGGCTGGAGTTGTCATGGAAAGATCAGCCAAGACTAGGCAGCAGACTGAAGATTAGTCTCTTTCAAGCTGTGCATAGTGGGATCTTTGGAGTTCATAGCACAACCTTTAGCACTGCACAGTTCACACATGATATTCAAGGATCCAATCAGTGGCAGAAATGTATATCTATGATGAGTCCACGTGCGTTTAGAGTACATGCTTCACAAAAATAACTTTAAAGAGCAAGTATACTTTTGGAAACACTTCCTGTGATAAATGACTCAATCATCACATGTGGTGTTGAATATAAGTTATTGCACGGCCCACTTACCTCCAACATGGAAACTAATTCAGACTTGGACACGGCAAGTCTGTCTCTATCTGCACTGTCCACCACGTAGATGATGGCATCCGTGTTGGCATAGTAACATCGCCAATACGGTCTAGAAACACACACAGTCAATAAGATTAGTTAATTTCCCTGACACCACTAGTCATTACTGCCATGCCACACCTTACCTTATGCTGGTCTGTCCACCAAGATCCCAGACTACAGAACAAGAATACAAACAGGATCAGATGTTAGGAGTTGCATCAACCTAGCTAGCTAGCTAGGCGAGTCATGGAGTTGCATCAACCTAGCTAGCTAGCTAGGCGAGTCATGGAGTTGCATCAACCTAGCTAGAGCTAGGTGAGTCATGACACAGATTGGATGTTTGGAGTTGCATCAACCTAGCTAGAGCTAGGTGAGTCATGACACAGATTGGATGTTTGGAGTTGCATTAACCTAGCTAGAGCTAGGTGAGTCATGACACAGATTGGATGTTTGGAGTTGCATTAACCTAGCTAGCTAGCTAGGTGAGTCATGACACAGATTGGACACTGACATTTTAACTATACACAAGAACTCCACACGTCCAATCAGAAATACACCCAATCCCCTCTTATCTGGGCACTTTAGGATCTGAAGGTGCCTGTATCTTAGAAATGCACTTTACTCAGGCAAAGACATAAGTTTTCTTAGACAAAAGGGCACATTACTCAAACTTTATGACTAAAATGGTTCATATTAAAAAAAAATTACATTCTACCAAATGTGTGCACGCTCTCAGAACAGGTTACCATGACAGAACGGGAAAAAAAAATCGAATACTACTGAACAAACATTTCCTTACCTTGAAACTTGAGATTCTTGTAAGTGACAGACTCTACATTGAAGCCAATGGCTGCAAACACACAGAACAATCACATCAGCAGGTTACCAGGGATGTAGTTTACCAAGAGAACTGAACTTCATTGGTAACTACATTTGAATTTTGGCACCAGAATATAAAATTAAATAAATTAGTAGACCAGACCACAATACAAGTAACTAAAACTAATTTTTAACTTTTAAATTTAATGATGCACAGCAATAGAGGCTATATAGCAATTGTCGCAAACCTTAGTCGAGATATGACATGCAACTGTGGTGTCCTGCAAGCAGACCCTGGAATATTTGAAAAACATCGCTAATGCATAACTCTAGCCATTCCAAACTACTAACTATATGACCTTAAGAATCCATCCTGTCGGCCTGGGCCCATGCTTCACCACAGGTAAGAGTCATATTATGTCTGGGGAGTGTGTGATAAGTAATTGTTGCCTGCACTTAGATTTTGAGAAAATGCCGCATTATGGAGTTGCTAAGGGGCGAGTCTTGTATTCTGTATACTATTACCGGGTGTCTCTGCGATACTATATACAATCTGGTTGCTGGCAGATTGAAAAGTTAGTTGGGCTTCATTTAGGCCTCTTTTAGAAACTATGTTCGAGTTGTATGGCGAGAATTGCTTGAGTATGTGGATTAAGAAAGTAATTGAACTAGCTAGATATACAGTTATTGTCCTGTGGTAAGTGCACAGCTCGCAACACTAATTACACGAGTCCAACTGGCAAGTGTTCCTAGCCTCATAGCGTGAGTTAAAGAGCTTGCCACAGCTTACAACTGCACCATAAGCTAGAGGTGAGTTATTTATCATTTCCACCACAAAAAAATCAACCTATAAGGCTTCACTGGTGGATACTGAAAGAATAATTTGCAGTGCTTAGGCAGACTTTTCCGAAACTGGTGACATGCTTCAAGTCTCGCTATATTATGAATATAACTCCACTACAATGTGGCACTTAGTGTACTAACTTTGCATATTAGGAATGCAGTAGCGTAAGGTATTTAAAAAAAATCCATTCTTATTATCCTCTACCACTTGATTCGTTACATCAGTTTCCTTCCTGCTCTCTTTCTTCTCTTCAGCTATTTGTTCCGAGCCATGGAGGAATCCCTTCTCCTCACCTTCCTGCTCCTCAGTTCCTGTCTTTCTATCCATGATCGTAAACTTAGTCTAGCTGGGAAACTATTTCCTTCCCTATCAAGTTAACTTTCACCGTCTTTTCCTAGCCAATTTCACCTGCTCGATAATACTAGCCGTCGCTTCCTAATTGCCTTGTACTGCTACTGAATATGGTGATGTTTACCCAAATAGTTTGTGACAATACTTTACCAACCCAGCACGTTGTGTACTCATGAATACACACTGTCGTCATCAGTCTTCGTCATAGCGTACTATTATTAATATATCTCTGTGACCTTCATGTGGGCCAATTCACCAACCATTCATTTAACCAGATAAACCACGAGCTAATGCCTCTCTAAAGGGAATTACTAGTCAAACCACAAGTAAACATGTTTAACAAATACAAACCACACAACCAAGATGCATTCCGAGATGAATCCAGACGCACTGCCCCCAAACTATTGCCTAATCACACTCCTTCTCTACCGCATCCCAACTCATATCTTAAATAAAGCCCACTACAGTTAGCCAGCATCTCTGTAACAATACAATCATAGGAAGCGATCTTTCTTCAATGGGTCCAACAGTCTGGTCTATAACCACAAAAACTACACTCAATAACCAATTAGCTATCAAGGCAGGCCAAGAGATGACAAATTACAAGACAAAAAAAAATCACAAAGCAATACCTAACAAAACCTATCTTTCTCAAAGACACTTTCTATGACTTCTGAATCATTGGTTTTGCTGCAGTACAAGGATTTTCACTCATTTATCAGCAGAAAAAACACTATCATATTACAGTTTGAGGAGCAAAGAAAAATATATATTCTTTTAATGTCACGTCACTCGGCATTACATCATGTGACTTGTTCAATAGCATATTCTACTCACTTGGGATTGTCGTGACCACCTCGCCCACTTGTAGTCGGTAAAGTATGGTTGTTTTGCCAGCACCATCGAGTCCCAGTATTAAGACACGCAATTCCTTGGCACCCCAGAGACCACTGAACAGCCGGGAAAAGAACCCTCCTGAATAATAAAAATAATTCTTCATTTCCCTTTAATTGAACTTACTCATACACAGTAAGTAATGGATGGAGACTAGAGGTGTCTATAGCCTGAACTACATATCATTAATATGATACTGATCAGCTTAGAGCAATGGAATGAGAAATACGAGTATGGCACCCTAGGGCTTCAGTCCTCACTTCCGCTTACCCATCTCTAGGTTTTATGTTAGGCCTTCCACTACAGCGCACTTATTCTTCCTTCACCACAGAAAAAAGCTCTTATCCTCGTTGAAATACAGCTTGCAAACTCAGTTCATCCCTGATGAAGTCGACTACGCTTACGTGGATTATTAAATATTTCAGGTCAAAGGCCAAGTAGTCGATAAATTAGAATATAAATGCGCGCCAAGATTTGAAAAGTCTAATCAACAATTTAATTACAAACTACAATAAAAAATAATGTCATTGCTTGAAAGTGTTATCAATTAATTTGATAGTGGGAGAGGTCCACATATGGAGTGGTGTTTCCATAGCTAAAATGCACATAGGACTCGAACTTTGTGTTTGTGTTCTCCACACATCATCAACAGTAGTACTAGTAATATTTTCTTCTTTCGAGCATCTACATGTACATCTATTTGCAGTACAATATACAACACTACTTAAGTTCTTGTCCTTACATAAGTCACTAGTATTTAGAGAGGTCCACACATCACAAGGTGTTTCTGGAGCTAATATTGAAGAACTGGCAGCATGATGGTGACAGTCTACCACATCGCCACAATCCTCACTACCAGGCAGACTTTCACCACAAGGAGGGAACAGAGAAGCCTGTTGGAAACTATAATCCACTTCTTTATCCCAAGTATCAGCCTCTAATTGCCCTAGGCAGCCAACTGAATTTTGAGAGAGCCACATTTGGGCAGGAGTTGCTACAGCCTGTCTAGACTTGCTATTATTCAGTGTCAGCATATCTTTGTGATCATTCAGTGCTTGCCAGATACCCTCATCAGTGTCTTCAGAGACACCACGTGCTTGCTCTGAATTGAGTGACTGCCATTGTTCTACTGGAGTCTCAAGAGCTAACACAGATACCAAGTCCTCATCAAACTCGTTCTTCTTGCTGGGAATATTCTTTGCTCGATCTGAGATATTACAAGGAACCAGTCGAGTCAGACTAGTGGACATGTGTGGAGTGAACCATTGGCCTACAGGTGTCTCCGTGGTCAATACAGAGTCACACTCGATGGCTTGCCTGTCCCCTAGAACACCACGACAATTTCTCTCTTCATTTGATACTTGCCTCTTTGCTACTACAGGACTTTTCTCAGTTGTTTGTTTCAAGGATCGCCACAGCTCTAAAGGTGTCTCCATTGCTAGATCTGAATCAGAACTTGTCCCACAACTGATGCTATGAGGCAAATTGAAAGTTACGCATTTCGAAATAGGTTTGATTTCATCTTGGTCATCCCAACATTGTTCCAGGGAGTGCCTGTTGCGTTTCTTCAGAATGCTTTTGGGTGGGCTTGTAGGTAAGTAGGTAGTAGATGACATTAACGGAGTGTCAGCTCGTGCTTCTAACACATCCTCTAACCTTGTGACTGAGTCCTCTTCGCTAGTGACACACGTAGAATCATGCCAGACTCTTGCCACGCCCTCATTAGATAATACATGAGTAGAACCATGAACTGGAGTGCTAAATGACGATGGCTTGAACTGCAGCATAGATTGGCCATTACCTGTATCCGTTGGTTGAGGATGGCTGAAAGCAGAGCTTGCATTAGGTAAAGAGCTCACATCCCACATGTTTGCCCCTATAGCATTGGTTGACGTGACTCCTACACCATGCTCACACGAGCTACTGGACACTTGGTCTTCCTCTACTGACATGCATGCCACCAGATCACTCAGCTTATCAGAAGATGGGCAACAAGTTGCTCTTCCTGTTCTGTCATTCCCTGCAGTAGTGCATTGCAGTCTAGTTTCGTCATCATCACCTACTAATTCTTCAATGAAAGAGTATCTATTCATTTGCTGGACGGTTCCCTGAGAGGAATCTGGGTTGTAATTGTTAGTTTCCTCGTCAGCTTGGGGATAGTTGCAGGAGACAGGCAGATGAGAGAAGTGCTCTACAGGTGACACTGTGCTGCTGTTCACACTGCTCTCACATATCAGTCGTTTTTCACTTAAACTACTACCTCCCTCATTAGCTGTCATTGTGAGATGTACTCCATTCTCAACAGCATCTTCCTCCAGGTAAGTGCTGTCATCTGAACTTGCAGACTGTGCTTGGGAAACCATGGATATGGGGTCACCAGCACTCCCCGCTGGGTGTGAATATAGCATGGATATGGGACCATCAGCACTCCCCGCTGGGTGTGAATATTTGTGTGCTGTAGTTTCTAATGGAGTTTGTGAGCGTGAGAACTGGCCAAGGTCAGGGAAGTGGTTGCTTCTTGAAGTGTTAAATTGAGGAACTTGAGTTGTCGAGGAAACAGATACATGGGAGAGAGAGGGTGCTTGAGTATCACCACTGAGAAAGGTAGAGACATCCTGAGAGCTTCTGTTGAGTTTTTTCCTCCAGACTCTAGACCTAGCACAGCTCCCTTCATCCTCATCTTTATCTAAGAAGATTTGGTTTCCCCTCTGTTTATTCCTCAAAGTGAGAGCTTTCTTTTTTTGAGTCTGTCTTGAAATATGGCCTTGAGTTTTACCACCAAATAACAGCTGCCTTTTATTCCTCCTAGCAGCAACATCTGAACCAGTGTTGTCTTGGAACTGAGGTGAAACCTACATGTACAGTTAAACCACCTTGATCATCTTGACCTACTTCTCTGACAATGACGTGTTTACTTGAGGTCCAGCATTACACTTAAAATCTACAGCCTATCACATTGCTCACCCATTTTGCTCCAGGGACTAGTGGTTCACAGTCATCACTAGATCTTCTGATTTCTTCTGAACTTAAAATGGCAACTGAACGGACTTTAGGAAACTTAGGGGTTTTCAGCATCGCTTTTCTTCTCCTTTTCGGCTTGTCCTCGTTGCGTGGAGGAGGTTTAGAAAACTCTAACATGGGAATAATGGACATCAGACAGAACAAATTCAAGTTTAGTTGTTGCTTAATTTTTCAAAATTTCCCGCTACTCGCTGAGGTAACGCCCACGAATTACAATAACGATCTTTACCATTTACGGAATAAGTTGAAATGGCAGGAATCTTTTTCTATGTAACTTACAAACTTGTAGTCTTAAAGGACTCCAGACTGGGACTTCTGTATTACATATTGGTTTTTCTTGCTCTTCTCTTTACTGTAATAGAGATTTTTGTCAAGAAAGGATATTTGGAGGTAACATCACTGCAAATGCAAGCAATTAGCTAGCTATTATTATCAATCCTATCAAGGATAATGCTGATTAATTCCACTTGCAGTTTGATACTCATCCCCAAGGCACAATTAGACTCATCTTATCTGATGAACTATCCAACACTTCGTTGAATGCTACTGACCTTACGTACTGCAAGGGAAAAGTACCTTGCAAGTTCCTGGATCCATGGGACCTCAACTGGCCGAGTGGTAAGCATTCATATCATACTCATCAGATAGGGGCTCGTGTGGCTTATTTGTCACTATTTACTGCAGCCCATTCAATTCAATTTTTTTTCTAATTATATAATTTTACTGGGTACTTGCAGTAAATCTACTGTGGGTGTGTGCATCTTATATCTGACTGACACCTCTGTTGAGTGTGTTAAAACATTCATGGATTAACCACATACTATAAGGTGGACGTTTTTAATTGTGCTTTATTTAGAGTCGAAAGCAGTTACTATCACAACGTATGCCAAAGATCGCATCCAAGAGAGACAAGAGTCACCAGACTCTCCGATAGATACATTTGTCACCATGAAGGAGATGAAATATTTCACATTAGGACCTGAGTATGTGATGATTAAGGTAAGTCAGTTTGTGTTTTAAAGATCTTTTTTGTTTTCAGATTTTTTTGTTGTCATTTTTGTCTCTTACTCTTTTAAGGTTGACCATGCCGTAGTCGCCTCTAAATTTACAGACCACGATGGCACGGAGAGACTGGCATCTTCTCACAGGAAGCTGACTGGATATTTAGTGGACCCCAATGGTAATATACTGAGGACAGTGTCATCTGCAGGAGGCAAGTCAGACAGGGTGAGGAAGAGGAGGCAAGTCAGGCAGGGTGAGGAAGAGGAGGAGGAGGCAAGTCAGACAGGGTGAGGAGGAAGAGGAGGAGGAGGCAAGTCAGACAGGGTGAGGAAGAGGAGGAGGAGGCAAGTCAGACAGGGTGAGGAGGAAGAGGAGGAGGCAAGTCAGACAGAGTGAGGAGGAGGAGGCAAGTCAGACAGGGTGAGGA
>WLWD01002962.1_pt1 | contig 59326 bp, 36 predicted proteins | sample 6712731 | NCBI WGS metagenome assembly WLWD01 (sample SAMN12718690, study PRJNA576275) | sponge metagenome | isolation source: marine sponge | host: Mycale hentscheli | place: New Zealand: South Island, Marlborough, Capsize Point | collected 2014-11-01 | reverse complement strand
AACTATGTGTGATCCATAGGGTTAGTGAACTATGTGTGGTCCATAGGGTTAGTGAACTATGTGTTATCCACAGGGTTAGTGAACTATGTGTGATCCATAGGGTTAGTGAACTATGTGTTATCCACAGGGTTAGCGAACTATGTGTGATCCATAGGGTTAGTGAACTATGTGTGGTCCATAGGGTTAGTGAACTATGTGTGATCCATAGGGTTAGTGAACTATGTGTGATACATAGGGTTAGTGAACTATGTGTGATCCATAGGGTTAGCGAACTATGTGTGATCCATAGGGTTAGTGAACTATGTGTGGTCCATAGGGTTAGTGAACTATGTGTTATCCACAGGGTTAGTGAACTATGTGTGATCCATAGGGTTAGTGAACTATGTGTTATCCACAGGGTTAGCGAACTATGTGTGATCCATAGGGTTAGTGAACTATGTGTGGTCCATAGGGTTAGTGAACTATGTGTGATCCATAGGGTTAGTGAACTATGTGTGATACATAGGGTTAGTGAACTATGTGTGATCCATAGGGTTAGCGAACTATGTGTGATCCATAGGGTTAGTGAACTATGTGTGGTCCATAGGGTTAGTGAACTATGTGTTATCCACAGGGTTAGTGAACTATGTGTAATCCATTGGGTTAGTGAAGTATGTGTGATCAATAGGGTTAGTGAACTATGTGTGATTCATAGGGTTAGCGAAGTATGTGTGATCCATAGGATTAGTAAACTATGTCTGATCCATTAGGTTAGTGAACTATGTGTGATCCATAGGGTTAGTGAAGTATGTGTGATCCATAGGGTTAGTGAACTATGTGTGATCCATAGGGTTAGTGAACTATGTGTGTGATCCATAGGGTTAGTGAACTATATGTGTGATCCATAGGGTTAGTGAACTATGTGTGATCCATAGGGTTAGTGAACTATGTGTGATCCATAGGGTTAGTGAACTATGTGTGATCCATTGGGTTAGTGAAGTATGTGTGATACATAGGGTTAGTAAACCATGTGCGATCCATAGGGTTAGTGAACTATGTGCGATCCATAGGGTTAGTGAACTATGTGTGATCCATAGGGTTAGTGAACTATGTGTGATACATAGAGTTAGTGAACTATGTGTGATCCATAGGGTTAGTGAAGTATATGTGATCCATAGGGTTAGTGAACTATGTGTGATCCATTGGGTTAGTGAAGTATGTGTGATCCATAGGGTTAGTGAACTATGTGTGATCCATAGGGTTAGTGAACTATGTGTGATCCATAGGGTTAGCGAAGTATGTGTGATCCATAGGATTAGTGAACTATGTCTGATCCATTAGGTTAGTGAACTATGTGTGATCCATTGGGTTAGTGAAGTATGTGTGATACATAGGGTTAGTGAACTATGTGTGATCCATAGGGTTAGTGAACTATGTATGATCCATAGGGTTAGTGAACTATGTGTGATCCACAGGGTTAGTGAACCATTTATGATCCATAGGGTTAGTGAAGTATGTGTGATCCATAGGGTTAGTGAACTATGTGTGATCCATTGGGTTAGTGAAGTATGTGTGATCCATAGGGTTAGTGAACTATATGTGTCATCCAAAGGGTTAGTGAATTATGTATGATCCATAGGGTTAGTGAACTATGTCTGATCCATAGCGTTAGTGAACTATGTGTGATACATAGGGTTAGTGAACTATGTGTGATCCACAGGGTTAGTGAACCATTTATGATCCATAGGGTTAGTGAACTATGTGTGATCCATAGGGTTAGTGAACTATGTGTAATCCATAGGGTTAGCGAACTATGTCTGATCCATAGGATTAGTGAACTATGTGTTATCCATAGGGTTAGTGAACTATGTGTGATCCATAGAGTAAGCGAACTATGTGTGATCCATAGGGTTAGTGAACTATATGTGATCCATAGGGTTAGTGAACTATGTGTGATCCATAGGGTTAGTGAACTATGTGTGATCCATAGGGTTAGTGAACTATGTGTGATCCATTGGGTTAGTGAAGTATGTGTGATACATAGGGTTAGTGAACTATGTGCGATCCATAGGGTTAGTGAACTATGTGTGATCCATAGGGTTAGTGAACTATGTGTGATCCATAGGGTTAGTGAACTATGTGTGATCCATAGGGTTAGTGAACTATGTGTGATCCATAGGGTTAGTGAACTATGTGTGATTCATAGGGTTAGTGAACTATGTATGATCCATAGGGTTAGTGAACTGTGTATGATGCATAGGGTTAGTGAACTATGTGTGATCCATAGGGTTAGTGAACTATGTGTGATCCATAGGGTTAGTGAACTATGTGTGATCCATAGGGTTAGTGAACTATGTGTGATCCATAGGGTTAGTGAACTATGTGTGATCCATAGGGTTAGTGAACTATGTGTGATCCATAGGGTTAGTGAACTATGTGTGATCCATAGGGTTAGTGAACTATGTATGATCCATAGGGTTAGTGAACTATGTGTGATCCATAGGGTTAGTGAACTATGTGTGATCCATAGGGTTAGTGAACTATGTGTGATCCATAGGGTTAGTGAACTATGTGTGATCCATAGGGTTAGTGAACTGTGTATAATCCATAGGGTTAGTGAACTATATGTATGATCCATAGGGTTAGTGAACTATGTGTGATCCATAGGGTTAGTGAACTATGTGTGATCCATAGGGTTTAAACTATGTGTGATCCATAGGGTTTGAACTATGTGTGATCCATAGGGTTAGTGAACTGTGTATGATCCATAGGGTTTGAACTATGTGTGATCCATAGGGTTAGTGAACTGTGTATGATCCATAGTAAAGTGCCTGTGATCTGTGCTGTTTAATTAGCTACATCAGGAAGGGCTGTGTTTTTTTTTGTATTGGTAATATTATGGTATTTGTGCGATCTATTAGGTAACAAGTGGGTTCTTTAAGTTGCACAACTTACTCTTTAGTATTACTTTACTTTGGGTCATTTATGGCAATTTTTCAATATTAGCATACAGTATATACTTCTTGGATTAAGGTGCATTACGTATAATATATACACATAATTTGATGTTTACAGGTAGAAGTCATGCATTGAAGAGCGTACAGGGATGATCACTGGACCATGAAGATTATTCGCTCTATTTTTTCCCCTTCATATTGTATATTTTATAATACTATGCGTATACAGCCAATATAATACAAACAGTTATGTATATATATAATATATATATATATATATATATATATATATATATATATATATAGATTGCATGAGTATAATATTCTGAATGGTTAACTTTACGGCAGTAAACAAGACATCACATATAAATTACTTGGAAGTGTACTTGGATGACTAATAAACAATACTTATGACAGATTATTGTGAAAATTTGGTGAGCAAATTACTAATTTGTAAACTTTCTGCTTGCACTCAATAGAAAATCACCTATTCTCAAAGAGGGCAATCTCTGATTACTAATGTGGTGGTAGGTTTGAGCTACCACTATTTGCAATTGTAAGCTGTAACTATAAGTTGTTAATTTGGGGACAGTTCAGCCCAACCCCCTTCTGATTTGCTGTCTCTCCCTCTGATGAAAGCCCTGGTCGCAATTGTTATATCGAGAGCGATTGGAACATTTCTATAGAAGCCAGTTGGAAAAGGGTTCACAATTAAAAGTAGCTCAGTCCAGGGTGAAAGGATAGAAATATGTTGGAAAAGGGTATTGCAATTAAAGTTACTAGAGAACACGCGGTATTATACGGATATTTCGGGAAAGGGTTTCTCAGTTAAAGTTCATAGCTAGAGAACACGTGATTGTGTATGCATCTCTTGGAACTGTTGAATGAAATATGTGCTCAGTCAGGTAGGGATTAATATAGATAGCTGGTATGTTGTTGTACAGTTCTCTTTAGTTTATTGTTTTGTAGGGTCTGAACCTGGTGATAGATGCTCTTCTCAGTGGATATTCATTTTGACCAGGTGATGTACATGCTACATAAGGAGAATATTTTTCTTGTACAGTTCTCTTTAGTTTATTTTTTTTATAGGGTCTGAACCTGGTGATAGATGCTCTTCTCACTTCTCAGTGGATATTCATTTTGACCTAGGAGATGTACATGCTACATCAGGAGAATATTTCTCAACTTCAATTGAACAAACATTACTGGTATAGATTACATTCGTTCATGTATTTAAGTTTGTTATCAGAATAAATTTGCGAATTTGGTATATTATGTGTGCTGGCTTTTATAGAGAGGTTGAGAAGTAAGTGTATACAATGTAACATGTAAGACAGGTCCACATTCCATTTTAATAGGCAAAATGAAAAATTCTCAAATTAATCAAGTCCCTTTCTTAAGTTTGGTACCCAGCACAGATAATCTGACAGTGTTAGGACAGGTCTAGTATTTAGATTATGGTACTACTGATGATCCTACTATGTTCAGGACAGATTAAGTATTAATGAGCTGAATATATTCAGGACAGGCCCAGTATTAATGAATCGACGATATTCAGGACAGGTCCAGTATTGATGAGCTAGCAATGTTCAGGACAGGTCCATTATTAATGAGCTGACAATGTTCAGGACAGGTCCAGTATTGATGAGCTGACGATGTTCAGGACAGGTCCAGTATTGATGACCCGGTGATGTTTAGGACAGGTCCAGTATTAATGAACCGACGATATTCAGGACAGGTCCAGTATTGATGAGCTGACAATGTTCAGGACAGGTCCAGTATTGATGAGCTAGCGATGTTCAGGACAGGTCCAGTATTAATCAGCTGACAATGTTCAGGACAGGTCCAGTATTGATGAACTGACAATGTTCAGGACAGGTCCAGTATTGATGAGCTAGCGATGTTCAGGACAGGTCCAGTATTAATCAGCTGACAATGTTCAGGACAGGTCCAGTATTAATGAGCTGACGATGTTCAGGACAGGTCCAGTATTGATGAGCTGACGACTGGTCCAGTATTAATGAGCCGACGATGTTCAGGACAGGTCCAGTATTAGTGAGCTGACAATGTTCAGGACAGGTCCAGTATTAATGAGCTGACGATGTTCAGGACAGGTCCAGTATTAATGAGCTAGCGATGTTCAGGACTGGTCCATTATTAATGAGCTGACAATGTTCAGGACAGGTCCAGTATTGATGAGCCGACGATGTTCAGGACAGGTCCATTATTAATGAGCTGACAATGTTCAGGACAGGTCCAGTATTGATGAGCTGACGATGTTCAGGACAGGACCAGTATTGATGAGCTGACGATGTTCAGGACAGGTCCAGTATTAATGAGCTGACGATGTTCAGGACAGGTCCAGTATTGATGAGCCTACGATGTTCAGGACAGGACTATAGTATTGATGAGCTGACGATGTTGAGGACAGGTCCAGTATTAATGAGCTGACAATGTTAAGGACAGGTCCAGTATTGATGAGCTGACGATGTTCAGGACAGGTCCAGTATTAATGAGCCGACGATGTTCAGGACAGGTCCAGTATTAATGAGCCGACAATGTTCAGGACAGGTCCAGTATTGATGAGCTGATGATGTTCAGGACAGGTCTAGTATATGTGAAGTGACATGTTCAGTACAGATCCAGTAAATGTGCCTGGAATGCCCCAGTATAGATGACTTGTTGGGTATCTAAATAGTACACATAAGATGGAATGTCGTGCAGTAAAGGGTAAGTGTAGGACAGGTGATGTCATGTATCAGTTCAATCAAAGGAAATTGTATAGGAAAATTGGCCTCGTACTTTAGCAGGACAGGTACAGGGGTATTAGACATATCCTTGAGTATGGAAAGATGACAACCATGTGTCTGAAATGTGACCTTCCAGTAGTCTTTACTTTACCTGACCTGATACAGGAAATCCCAATATTTTTCCAGTGATTGATGATTTGATGATATGGGTAAAGATTGCTAATGCAAAGGATTATGCATAGTGGAATGTGGGATGGGGTCGACCACCAAACGAACGCAAAAACACAAAATGAGGTATGTATGTCCACACAACAAACAAATATCCCCAATTCTCAATTTTTTACCCTCCTATAGTGTCTTGCTCGCTCACAACAAAAGCATAGCCTCAGTTGTAAGGTAATTCTTCCCCACACACAAATTCCAAGGTTGTCACTAGGTTGTAACATGCTTGACTGATGTTGTCAAGGTTGATACATTAGTTGTATGAACGTTGTTATCGTTATGACAACCTTGTGGATAGGTTGTTGCCATATAATGACAACATTGGATAAAGATTATCTCTGCCATGGCAACCTTGTACAAAGATTGTGTATTCCATTACAACCTTGTCCAAGCATTCTCTCTTTCATGACAGCTGTGTACACACATAGTCTCTTCCACAACAATCTTTGTACATAAGTTGAATATAATAAACTTGAGTAAGATAATTAGTGCATGATAATAGATATGACATCTTCCTGAAATGGCTAGCTGCAATGTAAATTTATCCTTATGTACCTAATCATTAGGTTGCCATAAACTAAAACCACATTCTCATTTTTGGTAGGAATTCATTGAATGTGAGAGAGTAAGTATAACTGCATTTCATAGGCAATCTATTATTTATGTTTCTGACATGCAAACCTCATAAAATGTTTGACTAAGATATAAGTTAATTTCTAATTTTTTAACATGCATGAATATATATATACTTGTTAGTGATCGAAAAATAGCATGCTCTAAGCTAAAGTATATCTGAGTGACTTATTCAGTTTCAGATGAGTGGGACAAATGACAAAAAATAATGTGTCCCAGGCTTTCTTGTAAATCCAAGAGTACACATTTAGTTCGTATCACTGCAATTTCAACAAACTTCAGCTTCCATCTATACTTGTAAAGGTACACTATAATTTTAGAATCAAGTACACTGTACTTTTTACCTTAGAGGGAGCAATGCAATATAATGACTGGTAAGTTGACAACCTGTCAAAAAATCGTCATAAACATGGAAACCTAACAATACTTGGTGGTTGAACTATAGCATAATAGTAGTCATGGGTTTGCTGCATGACACATCATAATATCTTGGAGTAATCCATACACACCAGTACCAGTGCCATCATCATACACAATAGCAGAATTATTAAGTTTCATGGCTTTTGATCTTTTATAGATCCAGAATTTGCAAGCTGCAGTTTTGAAAAAAATGCATAATCTTCTGTAATAGCTTTGGGAATTTGTAGTTCAAGTAAGTGTTTCCCTGAAATATTGACTCCACATATGGGAAGGCCTAATAGTGTGTTATTTGCACTGATGACTCTTTCAGATAACCCAATTAAAGAAGGAAACGAAATGAAATAGCAGAAAAAAGATATACATATTTAATACTAATACATGTACTCTATATTTTGAAGGAAAGTGAGCATGTAATAGCAATTATTCTATAGTAAACCATTTGACAAAATATACATTCAGTGATGTAGAAATGAAATAATAATGACCAATGTATGTACTAGAGATGTGCAGTCACTGTAAGGAAAATGTAAGCAAGCAAGTGTGGTTGCAGAACTTTGTTATTGACTAACTTGGCATATTCAGAATAAAATTTAAAAAAAGCTGCTATAACAAGCACAGAGTTCAGTAAAAGAAGACCCTAGCTTGTAAAAATAGAGAATGTACACATTCATTATCGTGCTATAACAATTGCTACTTGATTTACTGAGAGTAATATGGCAAGAAGTGTTGCACTTTAGACTTTGGAATATAATGTGTTACACCAATAAGTCACTAGAACTCATTTTCTGAAGCAAATTATCTAATAGGGTGTCACATTGAGATGATTGTATCACATCTTATAAACCTAGCTGGATGCCAACATGATCAATAACCTGAAAGAGTAACATTATGTACATTTATATATATAATACATTACATGAGTCAGAGTATGATATGGCGAAATATTGCATAAGCAGGCTAATTTATTTTCACAGCCAGAGAAAAGTGAAAATAAAATCTGAAGGTGAAATAGTTTGCTATATCACTATGAGTGAGTGTAATAAGTGGTTTATTCTACACTAGATACCTTCACTGCTTTAGTTTGTATAGGACAGTAACTCATAGTAAAAAGTTGGCTGTAGGGGTTCCCAAACCCCCAGCTGTTATTTTAGCAGCTGCTCTAACCCAGTTGGGAAGGCTACACCAAAGGAAGGTAGCTGTAAAACCTGGAAAAGTGGTGAGCTTGGCCTGTTTGCTATGTTGTATTTCAACTGAGAGCTCAACAAAAGAAAAGAAATAGCTCCAGGTTGTATCATATCCTTACCACACTTTTAATTGAACACCAATTTCAATAGACATGATGTACAAAATTGATGGGTCACATAGAGTATTTGCATTTCATGGAAACTGCTTCTTGAAAAGATACAATGATTTATGGCAATTGTTTGGTATGGGGCAATGCAATTTCACAAGTTGCAGCAGATCTTCCTCCACAGCTTCATAAGTCAGGTTATGTGTTTGGTTTTAAATTGCATAACAAGGATACCATTAGAAGCAATGACATAGAGAAGCAATGACTTATAATCTGCACTAATATAATCATCTAATTCAGTATATTCCTCAGCAAGTTCTTCATGATTATCATGCTTTTCTGGTTCATCCAGCTCAATTGAAGTATAGCTACTATCCTCATTTTCCTCTTCAGAATTGAAAGACTCACCAACACTGTTGGAATGCGGTTCTGCTTGCTTCCCGATATTCTCATGAAAAGAGTATTTTTGTGTACTTCAAGTATGTTCATTATCAAAATTGACTTCATCCACGTTGGTGCAGAAATCTTGATTCTGATCCTCTGTCATCAGTTCAGAGTTGGATATGTACATATTGCATCTAACTATCACGAAAATAGAATAAACTTAAGCCATTTTTGCATTTTGCATTCAGATTGTATAATGGGGAAATATCAGATTTAAGTTTTAAAGTGGTTTTCCTGTTACTCGTGCACAATGGCTTGCTCACCTTATGTGCAAGCACATTACTAGACTTGTCTCATTTGTGCGAAATCCACCTTCATTTGCTTGTTGCATCTGAATAACTATATTATGGCACTTATATTTAAAATCAATTTCATACCAAGATTTCTCTATTTTACCCTAATTTAAAATCCAGCATTAATACTACGTCCTTACATCATTTGCTAAAATCATCAGCTGAAGTGCAAAAAAAATGTTTTTATTACATTTCATAGAAAGTTTTTTGCTATTTCATTTAACTTGCAGAAAAATATAATTATAATATACAATACATATATATATACTATATATATACTCTGGTGTGTCAGTATCAGTAACAACAGCCTTGAAGAATTTGAAGTCGAGAAATTGAGCACGTGCCAGCTGTATGACTTGTTGTGCTAGGACTTTCAGGGGTAGTACTGCACGGGTGGCTTCTTTAGCGGGCATTTGTGGTTTCTTGGGGCCACTGTATCTCGCTATAGGAGCATCCTCCGTAATTGGTTGCTTCATCTCACTGATGGTGAGACGTCTGATGCCAGCAACACCACCAGCAGTTTCAGGCTTGTTTGTCTCTGGCATTGCCAAAAGCATTGCAAGAGAGTGGGTGGAGCGCAGACCATTCTGTGATGATATTGTTGCATCAAAATTATCTGTTATCACTTGCACCAACCCACTTGATGTGTTCCCAATTCCTCTAATGTCCGAGTCTTTCACTGCTGCTACTGCTGCTGAAGATTTGAAACATAGAAACTCATTGTAGGAACAATTAACTCGGAATTCATAAAGCTCTTCAATCAAGCTTTTCCTGTTGAGAACTGCGGCCAGTGCAATTTGAAGTGTTGTTGGCTGGTTGGTTATGATATTTGTGATAACATTGCCAATGAGTGCTGCTGGCTTCGTGTGATTAAGCTTGTCCGAGATCTTGGAAAGCAATGATGACATGGTAGGACTCACAACATCAAAGGCTTCATCCATGCTTACTCTCCTATGATAGATGTTCCTCTCCTGTGCTAATTTCCTTGATTCCTTAATGATGTGTGTGGCAACTTTGTCCAACTCCATCTCAACATCATCATCTTTTTGAGCAACTAGTCGTAATATACTAGAAGTTCTACTGCGGAACACTAGAAGAGATGCAACCCCAGAACCAGATAACACTAGTAGATCAGGACCAAAATGCTCAGTTAATTTTTCCAGTAGTGTTCTTCTTGAAAGGAGCTCTCCACCGTGAGACAAGTATAGATCATATGCAGCCACTGTATTCCATATTTGTGATGATTCATTTGACATTTGTAATATGGTAGATTGCAATGCTTTATCTTCTGTCTCCTTTGGCTTTGTACTGCTTGCTGCTGCTCTAACTGAACGAGGTGCCATAAACGATGACTTGCAGTCTTCATGATACCGTGCATCGGCTGCATGCAGATCACTAACAGCTCCCTGGATTCTGATTTTAACACGGCTTGCCCACTCATCATTTCTCAAGTCACATACATTCAAAATCACTTGTTTAAAAGTCTCTTTCCCACCACGATCTGCAGTCCTACACAGCACAACTCGACGCCAACGACTAGGGTGTTTCTGGTCATAATCCATGACTAGGGTGTTTCTGGTCATAATCCATGATGCATGCTCTCTGAAGTTGAACTTGGGGGAGCTTGAACGACAGCATCTCTTATCAGGAACTGTTGGTTCCATGTTCCCCTCTTCACGAAGCCTTTTCAATTGTCTTCTAATATGGCACTTTGATGTATATGTAGACACACAATCTCTGTGGCACTTAATAGTCAACTTCTCATTTGCTTCAAGTTCCTGTTCTAAACTGATATGAATGCCATCCTCATGGAGCTTACTTGCTTCGCTAATACTCTTGATACGTCTAGAGCCCGCATCGGTGACTGGTTTTGTAGCTTGATCTTCTCCGCAGGGCCTGAAGAAACATTCACCGCTGGTCGTGGTTGCCATATTTCTACTAGTGGATAACATTGAACTTAAGTTACATGCAGCTGCAGTCCTAAGCACCCTTCCATATACCTTCAAGATCTCTTGCTGAAGCCACCAAGTTCAGTGTGAAGTGTTCCTCTTGAAAGCTATTCTTCTTTGCTTCTTTGCCAAGTTCTGGTCCTACTTGAAAGCTATTCTTCTTGGCTCAAGGTCAGCACATGCCTTCCTGGTAAAGGATAGCTATGTGTGTAGCATTGACACTGTGCACTATTAGTTGTTAACTAATTACCACATTAGTTAGGACATTCATGAGAATTTCAATTATTTTCTCAGTTGGCTGTGTATATTTGTGTTTTTTTTTTAAATGCCCAAAGATGCCAGTGTGGCATCATGCAGTTTCTCAATGTAGAGGCATTCAAGATGTAGAAACTGGAAAAAAACATTGTGTGGACCCTACTGCAAGGTATGCATCCAAATTCCAGTTTGACCACCTGACTACTTTAGTTTTACTGTTGGTGGGGCTTGTGCGCATTGTCATTTTTATCTATTTTATTTATGTATCAATAATTTTATTGTTATTAGAATGAGGTGTGATCAATATTTGTGACCGTCTACAGGAAAACCAGGCACAACGCGGCACCCTTCAAAATTTTTTTTTGCACTTACATACAGAGTTGTCGGCGTCCAAATATTGAGCTCTCCAAGTTTTATCGTCGTAGCTTAAGTCGTTCCCGCTATAATAGACCTAACCGTTCCCTTCCGTCGGCTTGAAACAATACATTTTTAAGAAATCGATCGATCTTTTCTTGATGTTTACGCACGCCGCGTTGTGCCCGGTTTTCCCGTAGACGGTCACATTTGTAAATACCATAGTTAATACCTTCTAAGAAAAGTGTTCCAAATACAACTCGGCACAATGTATACACCACACAGAGTGTTATATTAAAATACTTTACCTGGTGTTATAGCATCTGGAATAACCACACCCATGTGGACTATGTGTGTGTATGTATGTGGGGGGGGGGGGGGGGGGGGGAATAGAGGGAGAAATATGGAAAATTGTGTCAGCTAGGCATACAATCATTGACACATTTTGACACTCACAAAGTCTGATCAACTGTGACTCAAGATACATTGAATTATGTCCACTCTTTTCCCATAGACAATTATCTAGGAGTTTGCTTGGGGCATTTTTTCCCCATGTCACCCATGGAGTGAGTTCCCCCCACCCCCACCTGGATCATGTATGATGCATGCAGTACATAATAAATTTATTTCATTTTTACACCTTTATCATTTGTGTGATTAGCCATATTCACACACATGCCTGGCACTTGTAAATACTAAGCCAACTGACTTATAAGCCAACTGACTTATAGTATTCTCCAGCAGCAAATTAACAATTTATTTATTAAAAATCAACATGTAGTTGATTTAATTACTCTGCCATGCAACCCCAATCCCTATAGAAAAACAAAACCAGAATCATACAAAAAAGAGTTAACTGAGTATTCAATGTGCTTTAATTACAGAGTTTCAATGAACCATACAAACAAACATTATACATACAAAACCAGGCAGCTTACTACACAACTTCAGCTGAAAGAGATGCAATGATAAAAGCTGATATCTGAGGTTGGCAGGTTTGACCAAAAGCAGACAAAGTTAGAGTTAATTAAATAACAAATTATTGAGTGCCAAGGTATTGTTTTAAATATTTTTGTAATTGATTCATCCATGGTGCCCCTAACTGTTTAATGACTCAAACATTAACCTGCAGGTAATTAATAACATGAGTAATCTTAGTAGGCAGGCAGTTCTTAAGAGGCACAAGTGTTGGGAGGATAGAATGAAACCAATTCATCTACAGAAGGTGCAGTACAATGCAAGGAATGGGACGGATGGTTCAGGAGCAGAGGCGGCCTAGCAATACATAATGCAGACCAGTTCCTACACAGTTGCCAGATGTGACTCATCCTCAGTGCCCTTTCTTTACATTGGGAGGGCCACATGACCACTTAATGGCAGTGGAAGTCAAAGCCAAGGTGTGTGTATGTGTGTGTGTAAGTTTATGTGTGTGTGTGCATATGTGTGTGTGTGCATGTGTGTGTGTGTGTGTGTGTGTGTGTGTGTGTGGTGTAAGAGGAGTAGCCAAGCTAAAAAGATCACCAGCCAATTTCTAATCTATTGGCCAGAGTTGGCCAACCACAGGAGACCAGTACACCACCTAAAGGCACTTACCCAACATGTACCAGCTAGCTAGAGGTGAAATATTTCCCACAGCAGAAGGAAATTAATCACATCAGTCAGTATGCACCATAGAATACAAACAAAAATTGCAAATTCTTGTCAATACCAACCAGTGGAAGGGAGTGGGAGGAAACCGACATATTGTCTGCAGTTTTCAAAATAATTAATCACTGCTGTTATATTAAATGACTACAACTTTTTGAGCTTTCAAAACAAACAAACTGATGAGCGATTGATAACAGAGTTGTCATTATTCATGTGCTATGAGCCAATCTATATGTGACGTCAATAACAAACTTCAAAGCATCCTTAAAAGTAGTTTCACTTCCATTGCTTACTTCACAGAACAAAGACATGAATGAATAGCGTGAGCAGAAGGTTTCGTATCTAATACCTTGCTTTACATCATTACTTTCCAAAGGGTCTCTTCCAAATGAGCATGGTTCAGATATTACACCACCTTGAGACTGATACCGCTGCACAGCAGATCTTGCAGAAGGCAGCAACTGAGGATTAATCTTTTTGGCCCTGTTGTCCAAATTCATAACCACATTGGGAATTCCCCTCTTCATAGATCTCTTCCTACCACCTACCATGAAAAATAAACTGTGATCTTATACTAGTATGAATAAACCAGTTGCTGTCAATCTTTTCCCAACAACAACAACAACAATAACAATTGGTATTTATACACGCCATTGCTCTCCATTTACATCAAAATTAATGAAGCAATAGAAAAGCCCACCTAGCAGCACCTTGTGTAAACTGGCATCTCTAAGATTCAAAGTTGGAGTAAGGTGATAAAATTGAATGACTTGGCAAAATTAATGACTTAATTAACAATAAACATACATGTTTATTTCAATTTCCAGCTGGGGTGGAGGGATTAGATACTTACAGCTAAGAAACTCAGAATGCAGTAGCTTTTCACTAGTTCAATAACACTTGTGGATTATGAACCAAAATTATTCCTATGATTTTTTTCCTTCCTAAATATGTTGCTAATAGTTAGTTGTGGCTATGAGTGTGCCAACAAAATAGAATGGGCTATTACTGGTTGCTCTCTGTAATGTGCTGTAATTTGTGGTTTAGATCACAACTATCAGCTATAACTTGTGGTAGTTTACTTGGTTATGGTGTGCAACTACACATACTGCCACTATAGGTGAACTCTACACGTACCTGGTATTGGATGCGCATTCCAGGATGCTATAAAGAGAGAAGTTCCCACATTAGCTACTTGTAGTGACAGCCATGAACAACAGTATTGATGAAGTGGATCTTCTAAGAATATTTCTTCATTCTGCACCATCCTTGCAAGAATTTCTTTAATAGGGTAGATAATTCTTTTATTGACTTCTACCCATATCCTTTCAATGGTATGATTCTGTAACAATAGTACCATGGATTACTTACCTGCATCTCTACCACACAAACATTTCGCAACCTTTTTAGAAGATGTCTGTAAATGAGGAAGTTTCCTTGTGCAGTAGCGATGACAAGATAGCTTCTCATTGACAAACAGAGACAAGTACCACTCCTTTTTTTTTGTCCACTCGAAGTTGGTCCCATAAACCATATGTGAGGATAATTTCTCTGAATGTGCAAGACAGAGAATAATGCTGGAAAATTCACTTAACATGGATATAAAGTAACCAGTTTAAAAAACACACATAAGTAGAAATGTGTGCATGTATGCATCTTATCTTGGTTAGCATGTACATATTTATATATGCAAGTATAGGTATATGTTTGTAGTATAAATTATTATAATAGTATACATTTATGTACGTATGCACATTTATCATGTATTATATAAAATTCTTAAATGAGCAAGATGGTGACAGCAAAACTTAAACAAGAGCTTTGGGTGATGGTCATTCACTAACTTAAGCACAACCAAAAATCACAGCAAAGTATTAATAATTTGATAACAAAAGTAAGTGAACATAAAGAGGACATTAAAGATTAGACACAGTCCAACCAATACTTTCACACATCCTACACACACTGTTGTCATTTATTGTTGTAGGAACGTCAGAATATGTACACTATTTCCAAGTAATGAGACGGCCTCATAGAAGGCATGCGGTAAAACTAAACATCTTTACAAACAGAAACCATAATGATCATGTTAAGAACTTTACACATTTTTAGGTGTAGAAAGAAGAACTGAACATTCAAGCAAATAACCAGACTTTGGTTTATTAAGGTCCAGATATGCTGGATATTTTTCTGTGCTCTTACTTGTATAACTTTTCGTATAGTGATGGAATTATTTTTGACGGCCATAGATACTAAGCCTACAATCTTTCCACTGAAACCATCGATGGCACACACATGTGTCACTCCGTACATAATTAACTTTTCATTTTGGTCAATATGAAGCTTTTCGCCAAAATATGTAGCAGTGTATGGAATAGGATTGACTTGACGATACACAGTGTTTCTCCTGCAGGAATGATGATATGGATGAACACGCTGAAGTGCCAAACCCACACGATTCTGAGAGACTCTAAATCCTTGACTAGCAAGGAATCCAGTCATAATCTTTCGACCATAAGTCGGGCCAACCTATGATTTATTAAATCATTTTTTAATATATTTCTGTACTAAGCAAAATGGAAACATTACAGATGTCATCGTGTGTATGTAAGTGTGTAGTTGATTGTGTATGTGGTTGTTGGCATTTGTGCATACATGTGTGAGTATATTTGCAGTGTGTATACATACATGTGTGAAGTAACCCTCAATTTTGTTTCTATAGCTGGCAGTATGAAGAAGATAAAGGAAGGCAAAGAGAAAGCATTGCTTGTCTTTCGTCTTTATGTAAAACAACACACATAAATACTTACTAAAATACTACTCATATTGTTCACTTGCTCCGTTCAATTGATAATACACATATATTATAATGATAAAGGTTAGAGTGAATATGCCCCATTTTAGGAATATTACGCTTGGATGCTATTCGAGGCCAAAAATGTTTAAATGTAGGCATTTATGATATTCAAATCTAACTGTTACAGAATGTAGCAAATGTTAAAACCTACAGAAACTAACAAAAAAACCAAAAAACTTCATGATGACAAAGCTTAGAGCATAGCAAAAAGCATATGATTTTATCAATTTCTGAATGGTGCAGAGCATGAAACTACTGGAATAGATTCAAATTAGAGACTAATCACTAATGTCCTACAAGTGTCTGGATCATCCAAAAACTTTTAAATCGTAATAGAGCAAGTGTTGCCTCACCATTGTCAATAGTAATGGTAGTAAGGGCACTGAGGATGATTCACATCTTGCAACTGTGTAGGAACTGGTCTGCATTATGTACTGCTAGGCCTCCTCTGTTCCTGAACCATTTGTCCCATTCCTTGCATTGTACTGCACCTTCTGTAGATGAATTGGTTTCATTCTATCCTCCCTGCCTACTAAAATTACTCATGTTATTAATTACCTGCTGGTTAATGTTTGAGTCATTAAACAGTTAGGGCACCATGGATGAATCAATTACAAAAATATTTAAAACAATACCTTGGCACTCAATAATTTGTTATTTAATTAGCTGTAACTTTGTCTGCTTTTTGTCAAACTACCTGCCAACCTCAGATATAAGCTTTTATCATTGCAACTCTTTCAGCTGAAGTTGTGTAGTAAGCTGCTTGGTTTTGTATGTATATATGTTTGTTTGTATGGTTCATTGAAACTCTGTATTATTAATGCACATTGAATACTCAGTTAACTCTTTTTTATATAATTCTGGTTTTGTTTTTCTATAGGGGTTGGGGTTGCATGGCAGAGTAATTAAATCAACTACATGTTGATTTTTAATAAATAAATTGTTAATTTGCTGCTGGAGAATACTATAAGTCAGTTGGCTTATAAGTCAGTTGGCTTAGTATTTACAAGTGCCAGGCATGTGTGTGAATATGGCTAATCACACAAATGATAAAGGTGTAAAAATGAAATAAATTTATTATGTACTGCATGCATCATACATGATCCAAGTGGGGGGTGGGGGGAACTCACTCCATGGGTGACATGGGGAAAAAATGCCCCAAGCAAACTCCTAGATAATTGTCTATGGGAAGGGAGTGGACATAATTCAATGTATCTTGAGTCACAGTTTGATCAAACTTTGTGAGTGTCAAAATGTGTCAATGATTGTATGCCTAGCTGGCACAATTTTCCATATTTCTCCCTCTATTTCCTGCCCCCCCCCCCCCCCCCCCCCCCCCATACACACACACACATAGTCGACATGGGTTGTGGTTATTCCAGATGCTATAACACCAGGTGGAACACTTTTCTTAGAAGGTATTAACTATGGTATTTACAAATATTGATCACACCTCATTCTAATAACAATAAAATTATTGATACATAAATAAAATAGATAAAAATGACAATGCGCACAAGCCCCACCAACAGTAAAACTAAAGTGACCAGTTTTGAAGCTATCCTTCCAATTAGTAGTAGAAACACGATAATGTTGTGCACTTCTTTTCAAACCCATCGCGTTTAAGGCACAGCTGGATACATGACAACAAAACAAGTACCAAATTAACAAGTATAAAATAATGCACTCTTTAAATACTCCATTCTAAGCCCAACTTAAATGAACATGAACTTTTGGACAACTCAAAAAGATTGCAACAAGGATTAGATCGGTCAATCAGTCATACCCAGTTACTAAAATTACTATAACACCATAAATATATAGCCTTCTATTTCTATAATACACCCAATTTTTTTAATGTATTCACGCAATAGCTAAGCTGGATTCCCATTCACACTCAGTTTCATATTTTACAAGAATCAATGCAACAACTGACAAGAATGGTAATCAATCAGACAAGAGGTGAGTGGACATATGATTGCATCACCATTGTGGTTTGAGGGAAGTGATTGGAACTGTGGGCCAGAGGTGAGCCAATGAACAAATGTAATTGCACTGATAATAACAATGAAGCACCAGCACTATTGAACACTACCTGGCTATTACAATATTATAATTTCCTTCCAAGCAATCTGTTTGCTATTGTAATGAGGCATCAAAATAGCTCGAGCAATGAAAATGGTACATGAAAACCTGTCTTCAAAAGAGAAGAAGCTAAACAGGCCAGAAACACTCACCGGTATACATTTTCAATGTGAAACTTCACTTCTTCCAACTCAATTAACTTCCCTGAGCATAAAGTGAACTACACCGCTGGCTGCAAGAAATTATTTGCTTACGTGATTATGATGTTATGCTAGGGAGAGTTGCCCATAAAAGCTAGTACTATGTAGAGTTGAAAGCTTCAAGAGGTCTTAAATCTTCGTCCTGAGTAAGTTCATACCTAAATCAACTGTTAATTGTTAGTAATCTCCAAAATCAGATCATGACAGACAGACAAACAGACAGGACGACTGCTATAACCCTGTTGCGCATGCGCGCTGAGGGTTAATAATAATAATAATACAAGATCACAACACATATCAGGATTTAGCCTACTATGTTCCTTAATCATGCACACTGACAACCATGAGAATTCCTGTGCCCACTAACAAGATCTCACTGATTACAATCATAATTATATATTAGGCCATCATCACCTGCTGAATTAATTTTTTTGAATGATAATAGCATGTATGTAGCCTAGTTTAAAAATAAATCCCTAAGATGAATCTAAAAGCACAGCAAAACAACAGTATTCACAACGTAGTATTTACAAAGGAATACATCACTTCCGTTACATGTACAGCACAGGGAAAAAAAGTATAGCACAAAGCAACTGAGTTTTGTGACGACAAAATTAAAAGCATATGAGAATAATAATCAGTCTTACATAGGAAAGGGAAGGAGAGAGAGCCCTGGGGTTTTGCCATCCCATTACCACAATCCTAAGTGTTATGTCCTCAGAATTTTGGAAGTTGTACATTGCCAAATTTTGAATTTTATGAGGAATAAAATTATACAACCCTGCAGTATGGAAAACTGATCTACATGAAATATACACTTCCCTCAAAGCCCATGCATCAAAGTAGTGTGGCTCAATCAATGTGTAGGGCCAGAGTGGAGGAGGGGGGGGGGGGGCTTTGGCTTTGTTATGTACACTTGTGGTAAGATACCCACTCATTTCATCACTGGAAGAAGGCTGCCTAGGAGCCTACCAAAAAATGTTAACTAACCACTTCATCTGGACTAGCCACCAAGCAAGCGGTTAAGTAAAGGGTCTGGCTATGCCAGATGTCTGGGACCTAATCCCAGACCAGAAGAAGAAGACACTCAAGCACAAGAAAAGAGAAGAATCATGTGAACACATCATCATACTCCATACTTTACCATATCACCACTCTAACTATATTCATCCTTAACCACACTTACTACACAACCATTCATCATGCCAAACCACCAACCCACAGTAATCCTGTACCACTCACACTGCTTATATGTGCTGTAAATGTATGTCTAATTGTTCGATGAGTTTAAAACCTGAAGCCTCTCATACCATCAGGGGTATAGCCGCTTTTAGGAGCTCAGAGCGAGACTGCAATTGCTAACGCGACAGCGGTTGAGCTCTAAGTGTACCGCGGGCGTCTCGGGGTCTCATCAGCCTGGTCCTTCGACCACACCTACTCGTAACACCATCTGTGGGGAGATAGACTAGCTCGTGCTTTACACCCACTTGCACTCCCCCACATTTGGTCCTTCGAGCCGCCGTTCGTACCTGCCATCTCGCCCGAGCCATCGACGATCCTACACTTCTACTATGGCAACGGAGGATTCCCGTCCATCACCACCGCTCGACATGATCCGACGACAGCGCGCCCATCGCCGCGGTCAAGTCACAATTTGCTCGAAGAAATTAGCCGCACTATACGACCGAACCCTCCGTGACACCACTGTCAGCGAGGGAAGATCCCTCCTTCGGACACTCCAAACCGAAGTGGAGAAGCAACAGGCCCTGCAGGATCTCATCGACGATGCAGTGGCCGCTGACATCGACGCCCTCGAATCCGAGTTTGCGGAGCGGGAGAGAGACGCGGACATTAACTCGTCTCTAGTGCGTGACGTGGAGACCTTTATTGCTCAGGCCGAAGCATACGACCTTGGGAGAGTCCTCGCGGACAGACTTCAGAAATTCCTTAACTATCGCGACCACACGGTCTATGAGGTCCGCGACGAACTCAAGAAGCTCCAGGATCTGCACGCGGACTTCTGTGCTAAAGCCGCCCTGCATCCCAGGTCTGAAGAACTCGCCAACTACGCCAACGCTATTAACAACATCCTGGTGGAAGCGGTTGCTAAGATGCCGCGGATGCCAGCCGCTCCAATCGCTACTTCTCCTCCTGCTACTACCTCCATGCCTGAACGACCTCCACTCAGCCGTATGGCCCCCATCAATGTGGATATCGCCAAATTCAACGGCGACCCTCTATCCTGGGCCAACTTTGAGGCACTATTCAGCTCCACACTGAGGACGAGGGCAGAGTCGTTCAGCGAAGCGGACAAGAGAGCCATCCTTGCCACAGCCATCCAACATCCGGAAGGACGCAAGATCCTGGAAGATGACCCCACGGCCACCGTAGACGACTGCCTAGCCCAGCTGCGCCAGTATTTCGGCCGGGCCGAGGTCGTCGTGCCACTCCTACTCGATCGTATCCTCAATCTACCTACAGTCACAGAGTCCTTCTCAAGCGTTCAGGACTCCCTCCACCGTGTTGTTCGCGGACACAAGGCCCTCACGGCTCACATCGGCAACTCTCTCTCGGAATTCCTAACCTATCTCATCGGGTCTAGGCTGGATCCGCAGATGAGCCGTGACTGGCGCCTCCACATCAACAAGATCAGAAACCCGACCCTGGAAACGTGGAGCGAATTCGCCAACGGGAAGATCTGCCATATGAGGCCATCGGCAGTTCCTTCCCAAGACGTCAAGCTACCCACTCCATCCAGCACCAACGCCATCACGGTACCTCAATACATGCCGTCTCCAACCTCATCGCTCGTACCTACGTCGCCATCCAACCGACCCTTCAAACCAAGGACCAGCCCAAAATGCGCTGCCTGTGGGGAATCGCACCTACTCAATCGATGCCCTACCTTCATTGCCCTCGACGTGGACAAACGAAACAAAACAGTACGTGACCGCCGACTCTGCGTGAACTGTTTCTCGGACAAGCATACGTGTCGTCTCTGTCCGAGCAAGTTCTCGTGTCGCCATTGCGGTGGAAGACACCATTCGCTCCTACACCGTGATCGCGAAACTGCTCCTACTCCTGCTGCCGCCACTACGAACGCCGCCGCCGTCGTCGACAGAACTTCGACACAGCTCTCCACCACACCTCCCGCCATGGACACAGCCTTCCCAAACACTGTGGTTGTGTCCCTCGAAAATGGTCAACGTTCAGCTAAAGCGAGAGCCATGTTCGATTCGGGCGCAGGAGCCTCCCTAATGACGGAGGAATTGGCCAGCAACCTAAAGCTCAAACGCTACCCACAACCGATGTCCATCACTTGCACATCAGGACGCATAACATCCAAGTTCTATGTGGTCACCCCGCTGTACTCTCACTCCAAAAAGTTCCAAACGAAACCTATCAACTTCATTGTCGTGCCCAGCCTCATCACCACAGTCACTCCTACCAACCGGGACGACATCCTCAAAGCCTCCTGCCTCACTAACGCCGAGCTCGCAGATCCAAGTCTCGGTGGACCCGTGGATATCTTCATCGGCGTATCCGATATCGACGACTGCGTCACCGAAAGCCCCAAGAAAGTCGACGGACTCCGTCTCATAAAGACACCCTTTGGCCTAAGCGTATCCGGACCCTGCACCTCAAAGCCAGCTGTGGGAGCCAACGCCGCCATTGTGGAAACCGCTCTTCCGGACGACCTCAACTCCAACCTCTCCAGACTCTGGGAGCTGGATCAAGTGCCAGAAGCCCCATCCTGCTCCGCAGACGATGCCAAAGCCGTACGCCATTTCCATGACACCATCAAGTACGTCAACGGACGCTTCTCCGTTTCCCTGCCACACGTCTCCGACGCCCCAACGTTAGGAGACTCCAGAAAGCAAGCCTACAAAAGATTGCTATCCAACGAGAGATCCCTCCTCGCCAAAGACAAACTAGAAGCCTTCAACAACGTCCTCAGGGAGTACATCGACCTGGGACATGCCCACTTCGTTCCAGCAGACCAACTTCACAACTCACCAAGCTACTACCTTCCGGTACACGGCGTTTTTAAAGACTCCTCCTCCACAACCAAATGTAGAGCTGTCTTCGACGCCTCCGCAGTTACGTCTTCTGGCAAGTTGCTCAACGACACCCTACTCACTGGACCTAACTTATACCCGCCACTCACGGACGTCCTCGTCAAGTTTCGACTACACCCCATCGGCCTCTCAGCAGACATCTCGAAAATGTTTCGCGAAGTAGCCCTCAACCCAGAACATAGAGATCTCCACAGATTCCTAATGAGAGACACTCAGGGCACTATCAGAGACTGCCGAATGGAACGCTTAACCTTCGGGATCAACTGCTCGCCGTTCATCGCGACACAAGTCCTACACCATCTGGCCGATCTCCACTCTGCGTCACATCCTCAAGCTTCATCTGCCATCCTGACGACGTTTTACGTGGACGATTTCCTCTCCGGAGCCAACACTGTGGAGGAAGAAGCCGATCATCTGTGGAGACAACTGTGTGAACTCCTCTCTCGCGCTGGAATGACCTTACGCAAATGGAGAACTAACTCCCCGGAAGTCAGAGCCCACATCCCGCCTACTCTACTCGACGAATCTACAGAACCATTGACCATCGCCCAACCACAGGACTCGCCTAAAGCCCTCGGGATCCATTGGGATACGGAAAAAGACTCTCTCCACGTAGCCGTTCCTCCTCAACCGGACGTCACCATCATCACTAAAAGGACTATCGCCTCCGGGACCGCCGCCGTATTCGACGTGCTCGGACTGTTCTGCCCTACCATCATACAAGCTAGGATCATCCTCCAAGAAACGTGGAAAAGAGATCTACCTTGGGACAAACCCGTTCCAGAAGACATTGAAGTCAAATGGAAAGCCTGGCTAGCTGACCTGCCGACTATACTCGCTCATCCGATTCCAAGACGCCTCTCCAACTCCTCATCCTCTTCGGTCTCCAAAACCCTCCATGGTTTCTGCGACGCCTCCACACTCGCCTACGGTGCCGCCATCTATCTAAGGACCACCCACGAAGACGGATCCATCTCAGTTTCTCTGGTGACAGCCAAAGCCAGAGTCGCCCCAGTCAAACCAATCACCATCCCGAAGGCAGAGTTACTCGGAGCCCATCTCCTCGCTAAACTCCTCCGCCACACTGCCGACATCCTCGGTATTACTCAAGGCTGCACGTTCGCTTGGACTGACAGTGAGATCGTATTATACTGGCTGCCAAAACACCCCTCACAACTCGACCGTTTCGTGGCCAATCGTGTACACGCGATCCAAGATCTCATCTCTCCAAGATTGTGGAAACATGTCCGTTCCCAAGACAACCCCGCTGATCTCGCCAGTCGGGGTATGAATGCACCAGACTTAGTCGCCTCTACTCTCTGGTGGTCTGGACCTCCGTGGCTGTCCTCACCTCCAACCGCCTGGCCATTCCGCAAGCTCTCAAAGCCCTCATCTGCCATCTGCGCAGCCACCATCAAGCCCTCAACTTCGATGTCCAAAGCTCAATCCCACTTCCTGGACAATCTGTGGTCACGTTTCGCGTCCTTCCACAAGCTGGTCCGGATCATCGCTTGGATCCGACGTCTTCGAGCAAAACCTCCAAACTGCGATCCCAACTGCCTCAACTCCACGGAAATTTCACAAGCCAAAGCTCTCATCCTCAAACTATCCCAGCTGCAATCCCTTCCAGATGCCTTCAATGCTGCACTCAGCAACTCCGCCCTATCAAAGGCCAACGCCCTCCATAAATTCGGACTCTCCATCTCGGACCAGGGATACCTCCAAATCTGCAGCAGGGTCAGAGACACTTCCAGACCATCCCAACCATCCAAGCTAATCCCGCTCTCTCCGAAGTCATCACTGACCAGGCTTCTCGTGTCAACTTTACACGTCACCTACAGCCATGCGGGAATCTCAGCACTCCACTCCATCATAGTCTCAACCTACTACATCCCGAACCTCAGGAACCTCCTGAAGCTCGTCAGCAGACAGTGCCCAGCTTGCCAACGTGCCTACGCCAAGCCCCTCGCCCACGCCATGGGGATGCTGCCCTCTTCGCGCACGACTCCTGCTCCACCTTTCGACAGGACGGGGGTGGACTTTGCGGGACCGTTCGTCCTTCGTCTGGGACACACTCGCAAGCCCGTCCTACTGAAGACGTACGCGACAGTCTTCGTCTGTCTGACCACAAAGGCAGTCCACCTGGACTTATGCGCCTCCCTCTCTACAGAAGACTTCATGGCCACCTTCCGACGCTTCGTTGCTCGCCGAGGCTGCCCGTCACATATGTACTCCGATAACGGAACGAACTTTCTCGGAGCCCGGGAGGAGATCCGTGAGCTACAAAAGCTCACGGAATCCAAAGAAACTACAACAGCGATCTCAACCTTCACTCAGAAACACAACATCACGTGGCACAACATCCCTCCCAGAGCACCGCACTTCGGTGGACTCTGGGAAGCAGCGGTGAAGTCCATGAAAACACTTCTCCGGAAAAACCTGCAACCACACGCCCTCAGGTTTGATGAGCTCACAACTATCCTCCAGGAGGTAGAAGCGATACTTAACTCCAGACCCCTGCAGCCTCTCCACTCTGACGAGGCCGCAGAGGGGGCCTTTCTCACGCCTGGACACTTCCTCGTGGGGCGGCCCCTCATCGCGCCCCCAACTCCTGGACCCCCGGGCGGCAAGATGAGCAACCTCAGGCGATGGAACCTGACCAGCCGATTGACAGCCGACCTTTGGAGACAGTGGTCGGCGTCGTACCTTGCTTCCTGTGCTCAGCGCACAAAGTGGCTCCGCGCGGGCAAACCGCCCGCAGTGGGTGACGTCGTCTTCATAAAAGATGAAACGCTGAAAACCCGAGATTGGCCCCTGGCAAGAATAGAAGAGGTCCACCCCGGAGACGACGGCGAGGTCAGAGCAGTCACCATCCGGTGTCACGGCCGAACCTATGTCCGCCCAACTTGCAGAATCATACCGTTCCACTCCGAAGATCACCCCGGAAGAGAAGATGACCCTCAACCCAGGCCGGGAGGATGTCTGGGACCTAATCCCAGACCAGAAGAAGAAGACACTCAAGCACAAGAAAAGAGAAGAATCATGTGAACACATCATCATACTCCATACTTTACCATATCACCACTCTAACTATATTCATCCTTAACCACACTTACTACACAACCATTCATCATGCCAAACCACCAACCCACAGTAATCCTGTACCACTCACACTGCTTATATGTGCTGTAAATGTATGTCTAATTGTTCGATGAGTTTAAAACCTGAAGCCTCTCATACCATCAGGGGTATAGCCGCTTTTAGGAGCTCAGAGCGAGACTGCAATTGCTAACGCGACAGCGGTTGAGCTCTAAGTGTACCGCGGGCGTCTCGGGGTCTCATCAGCCTGGTCCTTCGACCACACCTACTCGTAACACCATCTGTGGGGAGATAGACTAGCTCGTGCTTTACACCCACTTGCACTCCCCCACACCAGACTAAACTCTGGTATGGCCGCAGGTGGAGGACGCACAGAAGCCAGAATTTCGTCCACCCTTCTTCAGCTCATTGTTGTTTACAATATTGTTTTGTTCAATTCTATTTTGCTTTATATTTATTCATATTTTTACGTGATTTTTTTCTTGTTGCGTCACAAAATGTATACTGTATTGAAAAAAAAAAAAGGACTATTTTTATTACCTTGTTAAGTTACGCCGCTGTACCAATTTCATTTCACTTATGTGACAGCATGCTCTATAGCCTCTTTGTGTTTCTGCATGGTCCAGACAGCATGACACCAAGGAAAATTTCAAGTATCCAAAAGCATGGAAAAAGTACAAGTACAGTGGAACCTTACTTATCGGCCACCTGTCTTAATTTTCAAGTATCCAAAAGCATGGAAAAAGTACAAGTACAGTGGAACCTTACTTAACGGCCACCTGTCTTAAGCGGCCACTTGGATTGGTCCAGACCTCACAACTATTGCTTTTAGTACTACAGAAACCCCTGCAATACGGCCACCTCTCTACTCCGTATTACGGCCACTAAATATTAGAAGAGTTGCTTTCAAGTTAATCGCCGTTTGTCATCTTCCTCTAGATATATTGTTCTTATCGTGGACAATGCTGGATGTCATCTTCACGAGCTGAAGGAAAAATACTCTAATATTAAGATCATTTTTCTCCCTCCAAACACTACATCGCATCTACAGCCACTAGATTTAGGTATTATACATAATTTTAAAGTGTTTTATCGAAAGCTTTTTCTAAGATTTGTGCTTTCAAAGATTGACCAAACCACAGAAACAGCATCCCAACTAGTACAATCAGTCAGTGTTCTTCAGGCCATTCGTTGGGTAGCTCAAGCCTGGGATTCAGTAAAGGAAGAAACGGTCATGAAATGCTTCAGGAAAGCAGGAGTTACTCGTACTGATTTATCTGTTGTTGGCCGCCAGTTTGAAAATGAAGACCCGTTTGCTGATATGGAAGAACAAGGCTAATCAAATTTCTCAGACAGAAATGTGCTGTGGAATGGAGGAGTATATCAGTGGAGAAGGTGACATGTCCATTTGTATGGAACATGGTGATGACTGGGAGGACAGGTTTTATGCTGACCTTAATGCAAGTTCTGCTTCTCCTCCACAAGTAACTAATGAGGAAGAAGAAGAATTTGACTTGGAACCACCTCCACCTAAGATAACAAAATACGAGGATGCAATAGCTGCTCTAGAAGATGTTAGAGTGTTTATGGATAATATAAAGGGCATCCTGAAGAAGCAACACGACTTACATTCACGGTAGATAAGCTGATTCAGCTTCATACTGCTAGCTTTTGTCATGGTAGACAGAGCACTCTACAAGAGTTCTTTCAGCCTCGTGATATATGATTTTTATAACCAAACTTTACAGCAAACAGTGTAACACCTAACCATTGTTCGACACTATTATCATATTTATTCGACACTATTATCATATTTATTTGACACTATTATCATATTTATTCGACACTATTATCATAATTTATTCATAATTGAAAACCTTTGAAATAGGCCACCTTTCTATAAAGGCCAAAATTTTATTCCCGACGTTGGCCATTATACAGAGGTTCTACATTATGAGACAAAATTAAAACTACCATTTGCATACAACTATTATTCTGTAAACAACACTCCTGTCTTGATCTGCAGGACTGAACTTTGTCCCCAGTAAGATTCACTTGAGTGGAATTCACTTACAGTGTCATCACTGTTGTTTCATTTATATTTTATTCACCTCCTTGTAATTCATCATGCATTATTGTTCATTATAATATTAAATTATTAACTTTACAATATAGTCTTGATGGGTTACTCTAGATGATTTAAATGTATAGTGTTAGCTGTTTCTTACACAATGTCAGCATTATACTTCTGTATTGTATCAAAGTCTCATGTGTGACAGGTTAAAATATTTTGAATTTCTATATCGTATGGTGATATAAATATCGTAATAAAGCTTTAACGGATTAAATTGTAGCTCACTTTATCTACATTGAACTTAATTTCACTAGTGCTAGAATTACCACCACTAGTTTTGCTATGCATGATATAGCTAGCTACTAGCAATAAGTCAGTCAGCTCAGTCACATACACTTGGAAGACTGATTGCTTGATCAAATTGGTATGGCTGGTAAGTATAGTATTGTTTCACATAATTTCAGTAACATGGATGGGGCACTGTAGCCACATGCATCCATGTGAATTACATATGTGCACTTATAAAATAGATTACACCACTCTTGATACATTAATAGACTGTTATTGCCGTCGTCTATAGCCGTAGTTGCTGTCGTCTCTGCATAATGCGGTACTGAGGTTGCATTATATGCAATAAAAGTCCTCGTGCTGTCTGCAACTCTAACTAAGCAGCATGGCTTGCAGAGTTAAAAAAAGTTTGCAGGCATTTGGAATAGTTACATACTACTGAAACAGGTAGCTAGCTAGCTACTCACCCTGTAGTTGAGGCATGATGCAAAAACATTAATATTTTTTGGCACCCAATGAATGTGGCATTAATGGTTGTACTGATAAAGTATGCTTGTAATTTAAAATAAACTCTACTGCAAATTTTTTTGAGGAGAGTTGTCCATCAAGTTATAATGAATGGAACATTTGGTAAAGGGTTTTGCTACTTAATACACAAGTTAAGAAAAGTTATAATTAGCTAATTCTCATTGAGGAGAATAGCGGTAGTTTAATCCCGTCACAAATTAATATAAAAAAAAAATCCAATTCGGGCACTTAAACATAGAGGTCGCTTTTATAATTCAATGCCATTCTCCTTATGCCAAATTTGTGGCCTCGTTTACCACATTCTGAACTTTTTCAGGTGGTCCGGTGTCACAGGACCTCGGCTCCACATGACCTGGGCTCCACACGACAATTCCTCCCCCGGAAATGAGGCCCTAAGGGTGAGAGGTCTTACCCGGAACCGTCCCAGGACAGGAGCTCCGCCCCTAGGATAAGGCCTCCCCTACTCTTAGCTCTGCCTATTCCCCCGGCCCACGGGAGTGGTGTACTGGCACTTACTGCACGAGTATGCCTTCCAGTCAGGATTACTCCCACATTTTAGATGACCTCAGCAGGAACCAGAAAAGCATAAGAGACAAAGCTTCTTGCAATTTACTAAGTAGTACACTCACTACTCAGGGTTTCATACCGACTATGGGAGCCTTGGGAATTCCCTTCCCCCCTATATTTAGTTTCCCCCACTAAATTTTCTTTATGCTGACAGAAATTGTTTTATGATGATCAGTACTAGTATGAAAAACTATAGCTTAATAAGTCTACTGCTAGTTTCTTTTAAAATGTCAAATAATTCTTCACAATCATGACTGTATAGTTTTGGCCCTTCAATAGCAATTTGTAATAGTTTGCATCTAATAATGTTTCATAGTCATAATTCACCATTTTCATGTGGCTATAATATTTTTGTGACTCCACAAAACCCCCCCCCCCCCCCCCACACACACCACCTAGCGTAAAACCTTGTATGAATCCCTGCTACTAATCTGAGCTTCCCTATGTGGTGGCTTAGAAAAGAGAAACAGTGGTGTCTCCATGACGAATATCCCCAATTTTTTTTTGGTAGTCTATATGAGCAAGCATAATTTCAAAAGAAAAATGTAAAAAAGAATTATGGTGATTGTTGTATTACAATGCCACAGATCTGACAGATCACTCCCACAAACTTGCAGGAGCTCGTGAGAGAATGATATCAGTTAAGTATTATCAAAAATTGTTATCAAAATTTAACCAATTACTTGTGGTAGAATTAATCAAAAAATGAAAAGAATATTCCATGAACTTCATGTATGTACATGTATTCAATGTGTACATATATAAATCCTTCATATAGCTGATGAACATTGTGCAACATCATTGTTGGTACAATTTTATTATTGAACTCTACAATAGTATACATCATTAAGTTCATGACTAATTATATGCACAGTGATTACATCACTAGCTATATATAGCAGAGCTTTCATTTCACTTGTTTTAGTCAACATATTCTGTACACATTTTAAGGTAATTATAATTTCATGTCCAAAAAATTTAAGGATTCCCATTTTAAATACAACTGAACCTGGTACAGTTTGCACCATAAACATGTTTGTTTACACTTAAGTAGCTAAACATGAACAACATCAGAGTCTCCATTGTATTTTAGAAAAGATTTATATTTATAGTTTGGTGTTTCAGTTTTAAGCAAATTGTGTCATCACATTTACTAAATAAACCAAATATAGTCACAGCAGAGGTGTCAATAAATACAGAAATTTAACCTACAAATAACACTGCTATTTTCTTCAAATTTGTTCGCTAAACTCTAGTTAAAATTTTCAAAATCTGATTCACTAGATCAATTTCAGTATAGAGTTAGTGATTAAAAAAATACCTAAGTTAAAGTAATCTTAAAAAACAGCCAGTATTCACTTCATATCCCCAACTACATGTGTAATAATAATAACAATGATATTTATACTTTCATTCTTTATTAGTGACCTAATTAAAATTATTTTGTTTTGTTCACAGCAAGAATTGACAAATACTGTAATTCATTTCCTACATTCTGAGCATAATTTACACTATTACCTAATAGGGTTTCAAAGAGAAGGAGGGGAAACCTGTTATTCCCCACCCCAAGTGAAATTCACACTCCCCAAAACAATTGCCAATGTTACGGCTTAAATCAGCTACAATATTACAATAGCAATACAAAAGTGACCATTGCAGTAATGTTAAAGCATGATCCAGAGAATATTTTGCTTTAGTTTGTTTTATAATTAAGCTTATATTTTTGGAAACCATCAATGACTATAATTAGTCATGCCTACTTCTGTTCTGCTAACTTATTTTAAAATCTAAATTTTTAAATCACCTCTAAGTAGCAATTCCAAATTGAAAGCAAGATACACTTAGATAGAATGAAACCTTGGTTAGTGATAAAAACATTAACATCTCTAGACAGCATTTTCAGTATATGATACAGAGTCAAAGTACCAAATGAAATTGGCAATTTGTCCAGCTTATTGCTCAGACTATAAATATATTTGAGGAAGCCACCATCCACATCTATATATAGCATCTATCCTGTTTACTCTTTTTTTCAACTCGTCTTGACTATCGCTGATATTGCATTCAAATGCTATACAACATAGTTGATAATGTTTGTGCCCTATATTCTCTTTGCAGAACTACTATTAGCAGGTAAACTAGTGTATTGAACTAAGTGATGCTATAAGTGAACTGTAATTATATTGACAAATTTTGTGGCAGTTAATGGAAGTGACAGAGTGTCACTGACGTCTGGTCCTAATACACAGAATTCTGAATGTCCTGGAGATATTGTGTTCACTTGTCATGCCACAAGATTAGCAGGAGTATTGTGGTGGATCAACTCTAACACTACTCCAATAGCTGGATATACAGAAGTAGGGAAGATCCATTTACCAGTGAATTTAACTACCACTGATTCAGTACATTATGGACTTGTAATAATACTCACCAGTGTGTTCCGACATAATCCACCACTGAATAATTACACTACAATAGCTTGTATTAGTACAGAAAATCTCTCAACAAGAAATATATCTCAAATTTGGTGTGGAATGAGTTTACTAAATACTTCATTATCTCTATCAACTAGTCATGGAGGTAATTATATTAATAATAATATTGATATTATGCTCTTCTAATAGTAAAATAGCGTAGCAATCAATGAGTAAATCAATAATTCATACTTGCCAGCTCTTTAATGACTAAACATGAATAAATAATTAATTTATTGGTGATAAATATGTAGTCATTCCAGAAAGTCATTTTGTCATGACTGTTTTTTACAGCAATAGTAGCTTAATGAGTGCAGAAAATATAAATACTTCCTTCACCTGATGTTGACTCCAAAATAACATAAACATTTTTATTTCGCTATTTGTTTCTAAGACTTCTTATACTCATTAGATTTTTCTCTCACTTTCACAGGCTTTTTAAACAAACACAGAATTAAAAATGTTTGGTCGCCACCAGGAATGAACCCAGGGCAGTTTGCATAACGCTCAAACGGTTTGCCACTGTGCTACGACAAAAGGCTTGTAAACATACACACTAATTCTGTATTTATACTGTTAAGGAGTACTGCTATGCTACAGTCTCACTCTCAACAGACCGACGAAAATTCTCTTATTTTCGAGATTCTTTTTATCGGTTGAATCTTTTATATTTAATTTCTTTTTTACTATAGCTATTTAAGAAGTGATGTGGAATATGAGCATCCTTATGCTATAAGCTAACAATCACAAACTACTATTATAGGATAATTTTATTGCTACAAAACTATCATAAATGCCTAAATTTAAACAATAAAATAGAATTATTATGAAACTTATTGTAGTCTTCCAATCACTTGTGAAACTCTAGCTAGAATGCTCAGAGATTTAGGCTTAAACTTTTGACTTCAGGAAATATGATATTTCTCGGAAAATGTGTTGGTCATTTTAGCTGATCTGCAATTTCCGTGAAGCAGGAAATTCAGCTTTTTGTGCATTGAAAAATTGTCAAAGTATTATTCTATATGCTCTACAAGTCCATAAACCATTGCCTGAAGTATTTGAGATTATTGGAAAACCATGGATTATTAATGAACTTTGATTCTCTTTGTGAATTTCCTGGGACTATTGCTTGCAGACTTGTCTAGCCTGCACAACTTTAATACTTGGATGGCTAAATCTTTTCTTTCCTTGGAACCTATACTATTCAGAGAATATGAATATTAAATTACAATCAAAAGTGTTTTTTCTTTATTGCCAATAATTCATAAAATGTTGTCTAAAGATTGACTGCCTGTGAAATATTTTGGGTGTGCTGTTCAGGATATGAATGCATGCATATAATTAAGGTATGCTTACAAATATTCTAATCTAAAGCCTGTGACACTGAAGAGCACTAATCTGCTATTATTATGCTAAAGGTCTCATGCACTGAATAAATTGTGTTTAGTATATACAATCTTTTCAATAAAAATTAAAAGCTGAAGTGAATACTCAATTGTATTAATATAACTATAATCTGGTGTGAAAGAAGTGCACTCATCAATGCTTCTCTGTCTACTATTAATTAAAACAACAATCGATAATTATAATTAAGTGAATTAATAATAAATTAACAATATTAATGACCAATTTTATGTTGTTTTTCTGTAGACACATCAGAAATAATTTGCTCAATAGTTCCAAACGTGGAATATGACACATTTAATTTACAGTTTATACAAAGAATGTGTATACCACTATGTGGATCTATTTTAAATATAAATTTACTACCTTCTGTTAACTGTATGTATAATACTGGAATTTCTGAATGCATTCAATTGCATAATAATGAAGAATATCAGATATTTCTCTTCATGTTTGATTACAATTCCAGTACTCTCTATCATTATAATTTGACAGTACAACATCCAGGTAACTCGTGGTAAAGAATATTAGTTAAATTTAGCAATAAAACTCATCTAAGTAATTTAATGCCTCTTTTTAATTTATATAGTAAGTTAAAGATGATTCAGTGAAATAAAATTATCCTATTCACAGTGTATTTAATTAATAGCAGGTGTGATCACACCAACTATTATCAATGGAAATATTGTGTCTGACATGAAACTACTCTCCAGCAATATAACACTTCAATGGACAGACATGGTGATTCCTTACAATATTACCAAACATTACATTAATTTATTTTATGATATAATAATTGATTGACTTTTTATAGGCCAACAGTTCTGATATTGGTTCATGTCACAGAGTTGAAGACTATATAGTGAATATCACATCACTGACAGACTTCACTGTGAATATCTATAATGCCACAAAATATATTCATTCCTCTGGAATAAACTATCTTTCCATTACTCTATCCTATAGCCCTTATGGATATTCAGTGTCGATACAAACTGATCATGGCAATGCAAATTCAATTATAGGTGCTCCTACAATAGTATATACAGGTAAAATATTAAATATTAATTACAATATAGTTTCTTTCACTTTTATTTACAATGCATATCTACTGGCAACATACTGATCGAGTATGTATAATTAGCTTGATTGCGCAATACAATTCAGTCAATAGAAAAATCAATGCATATACAATAAAAGACACATTTCATAAATGTCAAAAAACATCAATTTTTTGAATTTTTCAAATTAATTGACAGCTTCAATTAGTAGTAGCTACAGTCGCATAGGAAGTGGGGGCCTAGGGGAGAGCCAATGATTAATCCTAAAATTTTTAGGGGAGGGGGGGCTTGCTTACCCAAAAATTTCTCATGCTCAAACTACATTAGATGACGTTCAGTTATTGTTATAGTTCAATTACAAATCCAATATAATAGTAGATTGTACTAAATCAGCTACTAATATACTAAATCAGATGTGTCACTTGTGTTTTTTAGCGGCTTCTACAAATCTTGGATTATTAGAGACCAAAACAGAATTTAGTTCAGTGCAGTCATCTTTCTGAGTAATTTTTTATCTTTTGTTTGGAAGGCAATACAAAGGTACATTTGATCTCAATGGCAACATTTTAATAGAGCATATTTTGCACATTAAAAAAATACAATCTGAAATTCTGCCTAAAATTTATCACAGGAAAAGATTAGAGAGTGTTAACACACCACCTTATTAGTTAACATGTTTGTGCTATAACAGGTTTCAGTATTGCCTCTCTAAATCATTGTTTGTAGAGGGTATTATTTTAAACTAAACTTGACAGGAGTTGCAAATTAACATTTTTGAAATTTGAACCTAATTTAACCATTAAAAATTACATTTTTCCATGTGGTAAAACCAGTTTTTTGGGAACCATGCACTCTAACGATATACTCTTAATAGCAGCCCCCATCATTGTACTCCACTGAGTACCATCATCCAGTTCAAATATTAGATTACAAATTGTCAACTATTTGTATTCAGATAATATTGTCACATTATGTACTATTTTCCAGAAATTTCTGATCTAATATGCTATACAGAACAATATCAAGAGAGGCATTTAATGATTACCTTCAAACTTTCAATTAACCAAACCTTCAATGGTTACAATGTGGACATACTTCCTTCACTAAATTGTTCAAGACAACAACATCTATTTACTTGCCAAAAATTATCTTCTTCACAAAATTACTCTGTGAGGATAACAAAATTATACTATCATGCTGAGACAGTTGCAGTAGAAATGTTTATTGTACAATTACAAGGTAAAAATACACATTGTACTGATTTCAATTTTACAACTGTTTTATGTGGTGGCATGAAAAAGAATAAATATCTTTATTGAGTTTTTGTAACTTCTTTTTAATAGCTCCAGCAGTACCAAGGCTTATTGCTGCACATTCTACAGATGAATGGGTTAAAAATTTCACCCTAGTGGCTTTGCAGTGGACAACATTATACAAGGTAAATTACATAATGATTATATTCAATCTGTTACTAGAATCATTCTTCAAAAAAATTAACTATACATTACGTTTTACATATAGACTAATTATTAATAAAATTTAAGATCTTTTAGTCATAAAAATATAAAATGACTATAAAGAACATTAATTATTATGATGAGTTTGTAAAAGAAAAACTTTATACAAAATTGTTAGAATTTAGATCGAATTATTACTTTATGTTGACAATTTATTACAGAATGAAGCAGCAAGAATGAGATGTTCATACAGCAGAGTATATTACAGAATTATTGTTAACTCTCCAACAGAAATAAAATAAGTCAACTTGAATAATTCAATATGTAGTAATAATTTATGTTCCTATTCCACAATACTAGCCAATAGTCCAGCAGAATATAATGTAACAATACAGGCTGGCAATGATGTGGGACTGTCCTCACCAGTATCAGTAGAAGTACGTGGAGCAAAGCAAATGTGTGTATCTACCAGTGACATGAACCAATCAAGTGGTAAGTAAAAATTTGGCTACTATTATTTCAGTACTGTAATGTGGTAAACATTTTGTGATGAGTTTTCATTATAGTGCCAATAAAATAGCTATAGAGGCAAAAAAATGAGCTGTATTTTGTTTAGTAATGTAGCAATACAGAAAAAAATACTTATAAAATGGCATGTGCAAACGACACACTCATACACCATAATCAGGTATATACATGTTTACGATATAACATATACAGTAAAAGATGCCCCAAAATACTATATCAGATGTGACTGATAATGTAATTCAGATACTTTAATATATATATTATATATATAATACTTATAAAATAAGTCAGATTGTGATTATGGTGAAATATTTCAAGAGTAGGCAATTATATTTCACCCAGGGGCAGTGAATATAAAACCTGATGAGAGTGAAATTTCTAGCCATATCACTCTGCTTAGTGTAATAAGTGGTTTATTCCACACTAGAAACCTTCACTACTGTAGTTAGTAACATGACTGGTAACTCACAGCTTGAAATAGGTTATAGGGGCTCCACACACCCCCAAGGATAATGGGCTTGCGCAAACATGAAATACCACAAGTTATTTCACAGGTCATGTATCTAAAGATATCATTGTGAAGATATTTAGGATGGAATATATATATATATATATATATATATATATACAATATTGTTTATACCGTTCAGGTTTATATATATATATATAATATTTTGTTTATATATTTTTTGCAGAATTTATCTCATCTGAAAACAGTATTATTGAAGTAGGAATCTCTATTGGATCATTCATAGTTGGCATCATATCAGGATTAACATGTGGATTAGCATGTTCAATCATGTTTAAATTAGTACAGAAAAAACAACTTAAATATAAACAGACTCCATCAGTGCCTATATATGAAGATATAAAGTTACAAGACAATCCTACTAGTGAAGTTGAGATAACACCTAATGTGGCTTATGGTCAAACAATGAAACAATAAATTGATTTTTATTATTACGGCACGATATAAATAACTAGCCAATACAAATTTAGCTGTGGCAGTTCATATAACTTACCTCCTACTATTAGCTGTTTGTTTGATAAAAATACTGTACTTATGTTCATTAAACTGGTTTGAAACATTATTTTCATAACGTTCACATAGAATTTTTTCATAAAAAATAATGCTCATTATACATACCAATTGTCAAAATATATTGCTTTCAGAATCGATTGTAATTATAATGTTCACAATTACTTTAAATAAATCAGAAATAAATGCAAATAATAATACTTTAAAAAATGATATAGTAGCCTAGCTGTAGTACCAATTAAATATGAATTATTCAAATGCTCCTCATTGGATTGAGAATTTTCTCTTAAATTATGCTAGAATTATTGGAACATCAGCTACTTATGTAATTATAATACTGCTAATGGCAGACCAATGGGAATGATAGAATTTGGGAATGCTAGACTGGTTGAGGAGCTTTTTTTTTTTAAAGCTCATCCACAACACATTTAGCATTTCTTTTAGTGTGGTATGATTCATAAAAATGTCTTATTGTCTTATGCAGTTCTCCTTCACATGTTCAATCCTTATTTAGTATCTTCAAAATCTCCATAATACCCCTAGATTGACATTATGTACCTTGACTTTGTAGTTACCCTAGCTTCTTAGTTCAGCTCCAATATCAATTATATAGCACAATTATAGTAGCATCAACTCATGCAAACAATATCTAACTAATCCTATAAAGATTTCTGAGAAAAGTGTGTCAATAGGACAAGTAGCTAGCTAACTGATACACACTGCAGTCACACAATCCACAAAAAATATATAATCAATGCATTAATATCTCTAATACAGAGAATCAGCTATTTCTCATCCAAACTATTACCACATTACGTTTATAACTAATTGTGTACACAATGATTAGTACATCAGTTCTTATGGCAGTATTCTTGTTTACTTTCTTTAGACAATGTATTTTATACAAACTGAAGATAATTATCACTGACTTAAACGTGTCCATGAACTACCATAACAAAATCATAAATTCATGCACAACGTGTTGAAAACTAGTTTGTTAACTTCTAAACTTGGCAATTTTTTGATAACTCTACCAACACAGTCTATGGATTTTGTTATGATTGTCAATGGACTATTTTCAGGCAGTATATAATTTTAATTTTTAAGTCAAAAAAATAAAGAATTCCCATTACACATAACACACCATCACCTGGTACAGATTGCACTAATAACATTAGTTTTTACATATGAGTAGCTACAAGTAAAACCGATCAAAATTTCTATTTTTTTAGAAAGGCTATTGTAGCGTCAGTGTTAAGTTTCAGTTTTAAGGAAATAGTAGCTTCACTTGATATAAATAACATTTACAAAAGAACCTCTGAGTAAAGATCAACCTCAGAAAAGTGACCAAAAATTTCGTCACCAATATGAGACTAATATTTTATTCAGAGGTTTTACTGTATGTTGGTTCCTATTATTGGTTTATCCACACTCATCATATTATGACAGTACATGTATATTGAATAATGTATACATATTATGTACTAATAGGAAATTTTTCTCTTATTAACTGTCAATACTTTAATTATAACTTAACCCAATGTTTCAACTACTTGCCGAAGTCCTCTTCAGTTGACCCCTGAAGAGGACTTCGGCAAGAAGTCGAAACGTCAGGTTAAGTAGTTCTTTATTTGTATGTACAAGTGGCTTTGTGGCATTACTATCTATTTACTCTTTCTTTGATAATTAAAAAAATTGTGCCAATAAAATATCCTTGATAATAATTATAAAGGAATCATAATTGTTAAAGTGTTTTTATTTGTAATCAAATCCAAGCAATAAAATTTTTGTTTACTATAGACAAAACACTAATTTTTGTTGTGGATGAACTTTATAAATATAATAGCTCCTCACAATTCTGATATTCCCAGTGGGTGTTAAGATCTGTCATGAGTAGTATCATAGTAACACCAATAACTGTTCCAATAAATCTAGCAATATTTCAAGAAAAATTCTCAGTCACCCAAGAGAACATGCTAAATTTTAATTTAAGATTTTTTGACATTATAGCTAGAACTACTGCATTATTTGAAAGTTTAGTTACTTGTATCTAATTTCCTATTAAAGTAAACTTAAATGATTGCAATCCATTCTGAAAACTATATTTTGACAACTGGTATGTATTTTTAATGTGTATATTTTTGTATTATAATAAAATTTGGAATGCTAGAGTATAATGTTTCAAAACAGTGAAATAGAATATAAGAACAACTACTAAAATGTGCAGTTATAGTGTAAATTAGTTTATTTATTCATTGTTTGACCATAAGCCACATTTGGTGTAATATCAACTTCTGCTGTAGCATGGTCTTGTAAGTTTATATCTTCATATAGGCACAGATGTTGCCTGTTTATTTTCAAGTTGTTTTTTAAATACAACCTTAAACATTATTATTAAACATGCTAATCCACATGTTAATCCTGATATGATGCCAACTATGAATGATCCAATAGAGATTCCTACTTCAATAGCACTGTTTTCAGATGAGATAATCTCTATAAAACATATACTTGGCTATTAATGAAATACACAATGATGTATAATATAATCTAAATTACACCATCAACAACATCTGGATCTACTTGGGTTCATCCTATACTATATGATTGATCGCTATTTATTTTAATTTCTGTCTTAACATTTTTATGGTGTAAGCTATTTATTTTAATTTCTGTCTTAACATTTTTATGGTGTAATCCATTACGTGTATGACTTTTTTAAGGACATTTTTTTCATATTTATTGCAATGAAAATTATTTTTCTCATCATAATACAGCTCTATTTTTGACCACAACAGCTAGCTAATTATTGGCACTTTAACTGATACTCATAATTACAAATCTCTACAAAAAAATTGCAGCATTGCAGTATCTTAATATATAGCTAATGGTACTTACCACTTATTTGGTTCATCTCACTGGTTGATTCACATCTCATTCTTGCTACTTCATTCTGTAAAAATTGTTAACATGAAGTACAATATATTGGATAAAAATTTTGGCCATTTGTAAAGTTATTCTTGTACAAATTTATGACATATGTTAGCTATATGTTTTAGTGAACTTTTGCCAATTATGAATGACTAAAGAGTCATACGTCTTAATCATATGAAATATAATATACAATTTAATTAGTCGAGGAATGTTCTTATAAAATTATCAAGTTATACAATTATTAAATAATATACCTTGTAGGATGTTGTCCACTGCAAAGCCACTAGGGTGAAGTTTTTAACCAACTCATCTGTAGAATGTGCAACAACAAGCATTGGTGCTGCTGGAGCTAGTAAAATAGAATATATACACACAATAAGCATATCTATACTTATATATTACATAAATAATTATTTGCAATATTATGATAATGATGAAATAAGAACAACAACAAACAACTATATACAACTTTTAATAGCTGGGAAGTTATGATCATCCTATATCATAAGGTGATGTTTCCGTCAGGTATGTTTAGCAATGGCTGAAATGTTCTTGTCACCTAGTAAAAATTTTGATGACACCGTAATAGTCTACAATGACTTGGCTTGGATCTTTTTAGATCTTAACTGTACAGTAAGTATATGCAACACTACAGGTCAACCAGCATATAGGATATATATTTTGATATATGAATCAAAACCATAGGCATCTTATAAAAAATTGAATACTGTAAAAATGTACACCTTTGCACTGGAAATTTTAAACTATTTTCTTAATTAAAAGTAATAAACGGACCACTTAAAGGTGAAAATACATTTCAATTGGTAGCTGCCATACACATTATATAAAGTGTTGAACACAATTTTTACCTCTCTTATAGGCTTAATGATGTTCTTACACACATTTCTCAAGTCTAGTTGCTTCACTGTAAACACTTTTTACAGATCAGGATGATCAGTAGTAAACATAAATCTTTTTTATAATGAGAATTTTATTTTTTAATGTATTAGCTACTACTGAGAGGAAACCACTACAGACGGTATAGTCAAATTTATCTTAACTGCAGAATATAAAGCCACATTAGATTCAGTTTAGTAGTAATTGTTGTTTTTGTTATATAGCACAGTGACCTGTCCAATGCAGCTATGAAAATAAGTCTATCAAGCAACTGTTAGGCTAAAATAACTTAAATGTAATATTTTTTGAGACAAAGATAGCTACCTGGTAAACAGCAATAACAAAATGCTGTCTGCCTATTTTACTGATCTTTTCTCAGCAAGAAAGTAAATATTCTTAAATAACTTATTTAGACAGCTAATTCTAATTTTGCATACCAGGTAGCTAAAAATGATAATGCATCATTTGCAGTCATAACAATAGATAGGCACAAGGTACTCTCCAGAACCATGTGGCAGTGATGTGTGCAGCGTACATGTCTCACCATCGCATGTCTTTCAAAAGTATTTGTGACTGATGTAATGTTGACTAGCTATGCAGTAGTCTATTCTATACATATACATTTACTTGCTTCTGGAGCTATAAACACATGAACAAAATGGGATTGATTAATATTGTGTTTTACTTGAATGAGTGAAATAGCACTGGACAAAGTAAAATGTCACGGTAGCTTAAGTAAGAGTAAGTGCGCAAACATGCAACTCTCTAGCCTTGGAAATGTACAGTTGTAGTTTCTAGTTGGAGACAACGTCATTCTTTAGCGCATAAGCTATACCCCTATTAGACAACTCGATTAAAATAACACGAGGCAAATCCGAGTCCTATTTCAATAGCCTTGCGAGCGCTACTGATCATTAATAGAACAGGTTACCCGTACTGTCACTCGCTAGTAGTAGGCCAGTGTTTTTTTTTTAATCATTTGCAGTGTAGCTACACTAGATAGTGCACTTACTATCTGTATATTTGAGGGTTAACTTTCTCAGACACTTCCGACGGCTCCCTTTCTAATCTGTTGAAAAAAATCCGTGTCTATTTTCAAATGTTTATTTTTTATAGTAGTTGCGTTCATCTTTACTCCTGTATTTGTAGATCTCAGCAATAGTTCCAGCAGTAATCTCATCAATACTATAGTGGCTATTTCTGTGATTATTGGATCGTTCATTTTAATTCTGCCAGCCATCATTGTTGTGATTTTTATAGTTCTTTCTATAAAGAAAACAAAATCAGCAAAGTCCTCACAATTGGATGACACCATATATTATTCTACTCCTAATTATGATTCCAGACAACAGTGTAATAGTATTAACTTAGACAGAAATAACGCTTATGGCATAGCAGTCATGGAATCTTCCAGAGAATTTCAAACCAACACGCCAGACTCCCCGGAATTTATTTATACAGATAATAAAGACTGCTATGGAATGGCAAATACAACTTCAGAGGTCAACAATAGTCTATTAAAAATTTCAAAACTACAACAGCAGTTGTAATGGATCACTTTGTATTGGATCACTTTGTATTGTTGACACTTGCATAAAATGTATGATAAATTTGAAAACAATTTGATCATCTCATTTATATTGTTGTTACTGGTAGTGCTTTGAAACATTATTAATTTATAAAATCCATGCTAAAATTCTGGTGTAAAAATACTATAATTAGGTTACTTCATTGATGCAGAACGTTTTGAAGTACTTGCTTATTGGATTTGAGTGCTGGATTTAGAATTTTCATTAAAACTCTACCACCCCAATTGCCTCTTGAATGTTTAATTTTCTCGTCTTATGGAGGCAGTATTTATAGCGATCTAATTTTTATATTGCTGTGGAGGAAACTAGAACTGAACTATTAAATTATTTGATTTAATCATATCACAGATATTTAAGTGTTCAACCACTTTTATAATTATTATAGAAGAATCAAAGGTACGAGCATTGGGTGCTACGATACGCTAGCTAGCAAAAGCATTACAAAATCATCTCAGACCAAATGGATTACTGATTTTTGGCTACTCTAATCAGATATCAATATAGTTAGTTCTAAATAATTCCTGCACCGTGTTATTCCTGCACCGTGTTGAGTGCAACTGTAAGTTTTAAAGACTTCAGTGAGTCTTGTGGCATTCAGAAATAACCTAACACAAAGGGGTCAAAATTAATATTTCACTAATGAAGCACTTGCCCTGCTAACTAAAGTTTAATTAACTATTTATTAAGTACTCGATATCTGTAATCAAGCACACCACTAATATATACTAGTGATGTGCTTGAGCACAAATGGTGAGCGAGCCTAAAACTACGCTATTGTTAAACGAGTGATTGGCTAGCAAGCCAAGTGAGCGGACACTCTCAGGGGTAACACAATTGAAAATCGGGGATTTGGGCGTGAGTAGGTCATTTTCTAGTCTCGCGTGGCCGACCCTTTTCCTTTTTATTATCCGCTCGCGCGGGGTGGGAAAGAGGGTCCGGTAGAAGCTTGTACACCGTTTCGTGCCAAGGAATGCAATTACTGGGATTCCTAGGTTTCAAGATGGCTTTGAGGCACTGCTCTTGCTGTGGAAAATCTGTTACCCAGGGTGAAGAGAAAAAGATAAGTTGGCTTTTGACTAGTCAGGTTTGTATTTGGAAAGAAAATACATATAGATAAAGTAGTTTATGCAGCTATCGTTATTTTCTGCAGGATGCTCTGCAGTTGCTGACAGGTATTATAGTTGCTAAATATCCTGAGATAGATCAGACTAGCCTACAAGGAGGCTATGTCTGTAGAAACTGTGCTTCACTTGTAGAGAAGCATCATGGCATCCTTAAGGATATTGAGGAGCGATTAACTACAGCATTACCTATCTTGCCAAAGATTTCTGTACCAGCACAAACACCAATTTCTGAACAATCAACTCAACACTACCATTCACAGGGTAGCCCACTTGCTACATGCTCTGTGTTTCCAGAATTAACTGTAAGAAAGGTACATTTATTTCAACTATAAATATAATTGTATAAAATTGTTTTTCAGGCTAAAATTCATTATCAAACCAGGCCAAGAGTATGCACTATTACACTAAAAAGAAGGAAACGTTTCAAGCCTTTGGTTCGTACAAGCTACTACTTATTTGCTATTCAATGTTTAAAGAAAAATATGGTAGCCAAAGCAGCAATTATTTGAGTCTGGAATTTAAGATGGATATGAATATGCACATTTTTTTCTATAAATGCTAATAATAGCTTGTACGACGCTTAAATTGCCCAGTCATAAATGTATGGGGGAAATCACTGTTCAATTGAAATTGCACGGGGAAAGTGAAATGGCAAAGACTAAGTGAAATACCACGGTAGCTAAGTGAAATAGTACGGGTAAATGCACATGCGTCACATGCTACAACTCTATCCTTGGAAATTATAGTTCAAGCTGTGTCTAGTTGGTGACTATGCCATTCTTTAGTGTAGAAGTTCTACCCTTACTAGACGGAATTTTTTTCAACAGATTATGTTGAGCATAGTTTTAAAATTGAAGTTCCAGAGGAAGCTAATCCTGAAATACAGAGATAGTGAGTGAGATACAGTGTAGCTACAGTAACCTGTACAATGTCAAATAGTTGGCCAGGCTCCAATGAAGTAGTTAAGAAGATGGCCATGTAACACAAGCCTTATATGCCTATTGAATGAGTAATCAATGAGTAATCAATACCTTTAGACTTGTATTCAGACTCAGCTCTGACCTTGTCTATTCTCAGCCAGCTCACTTTCTGTTGCAGCTTATTATTTACTTGTGAGTAGCAAAATGTAATGAGATACATATAAAATTGTATTGAACCATTTATCAACTCATTGTTAGCTCAGCTGCAGCTACCTCGGCATTATTGAACTGGCTTGTACTGTTATTCTTGTATGCTGTTATAAGTGTGGCACAGTTTAATGGTTCTCAATAATATGATACTGCTTGGTAGGATGGTAATTGGGGAAACTACATGATAGTGATAATAATATTGTTTCTACACCGAGAGGGTTATAGTACAGGGTTACAGTAGTCGTTCTGTCTGTTTTCTGTCTGTCTGTCTGTCTTCCTGTCTGTCTGTCTCTCTGTCTGTCTGTCTGTCTGTCTGTCTGCCTGTCTGTCATGCTCTGATTTTGGAGATTACTAACAATTAACAGTTGATATAGGTATGAACTTACTCAGGACAAAGAATTAAGACCTTTGATTGTGCTACTTTTTTTAATTTCGGGCTAATTGTTTCTTATGTTTACATTTTCTCTTTCAAATTTTATCAAACATTCTCTCCATACACAGTTTTGCACTTAGGCTAAATGTGTCACATTGTGTGTTTTTTAAACTCATGATTAAGACCTTATGAGGTTGAAACTGTTTTATTATGAATTAAAATTATTTCTACATTAAAGTCGGGAAAAAAATATTTTAAAGAATATATTTTATGTTGAAGAATCAAGACATGCAATCTTTTGCAGGAATTAATGAGACATTACTCGTCCAAATCATACGATTTATTAGTGTATAGAGAGTTCACAGGAGAATTAGCTTGTTTGTATATAACTAGTACAGCATTCCTCTGGGAGGCTTGTATTTCGTATGTACATTTGAATAAGGAACTAAGTATTATGTTATTGGTGATAAATGGTGTGAGTATTGTTAACTTGCAATAATGCTGGACAAAGTAGACAGGACAGCCCTGAATTATGCACACAACATCTCGCACACACACACACACGACACACACACACTCACACACATACACACACACTCAAAAACACAACTTACACACAACATCATACACACATCATACACACACATCATACGAACACATCATACACAATTACGCATGGTGTAATAAACACACAAAGACAAATCTTTTAATTTTTGGATTTTTTTTATGGAATATTTGGTATTTAGTCTTGGCAGTATGTTTAAATGTCAAGCTGGGTAGCTTTTTAGTATTGCTAGGCAACCCAAAAGATTTTTTCTGTATTTGTTATTGATAATAATGGTATCGCTTTAAGAAACAATTGATTAACAGCTTTAATTATGTGGTATTAAACTAACCAAAGTCTATAATAAAATGTTCACGGTAATTTTGTTGATAATTTTCTATTCATAAAACTTTTTAGCTATACGATGTTTTTCTTGCGTGACATTGTGATTAAGATTAGCTATGTTGACATGTAGGAAAACACCCAAACATCAGCATCCTTCCTGACTTCCACTCCAGATCCCTCAACCAGTGAAAAAACTTCTCCATCATCACAATAAGTCGAGACTACACTGTCATTTGATATTTCAGACATATCTATGATACATGAGGGACCCACTAGCCCACTCCATGCTGCTATGAAGAGTGGCTTAGCTCCAGTTTTTTCTCCAGCTACAAGTCATGATTCTGCTTCGGAGGACACTATATTGCATGCAAATATATCGTCTAATTCAGGGTCCATTAACGCGGGGTACAAAATTGTCTTTGATAACCTTGATAAAACTGTGAAACCAAGGCATATGATCATTGAAAAACAATCCACATCATTGCATTATTGTACATGGTTATGCAGTTAAAGACCGGATTGATTTCTCAACCTTCAGGTCTGTTAGAGAAACTGGACCAGAACAGAACTTATTAATTGTCCTTCTGCCAAATGAAATGACTATGCTGCTTTAAAGAAAAGATTTTTTAATTCATGTGTCGAGAATAATAACTTCCTACCTCGAGTTTTTTAAGGAAGACTTTGAAGGCTTAATTGAACATGTTAAGCATAGATACAGCAAAAAGATGAGCGTTAAATTTGAAGTGGTAAGCCAACTATAGTTGAATTGTGTATTGACATTAATCAAGTTTTAATGATTTGAATTAGGTACCTCTGGGAATATTGAAGAAGTTTGAAATGGCTTATGAAGACATGGTAGACAACAAAAAATATGTTCCTTGTAAAACTGTGATACTCTCTGAGCCTACCTGGTACAGACTGTACTGAAGACAAGGAATATGTGCATACCTTAATTGGTGGTGATTATTTGTCTGTGGCTCGAGCCCATGGAGCACAACATATTAGCAGAACATCTGAGCTGGAAATTTATAGGCTTGATGGTTTGCTACCAGTTACAGAGGACTGACATGCCATAGTGTGTTTACTAGAGGTATGCAAAATTAATATTTGCGTATTTTGTATTAAGCTATTCTTTTTTTCTTTTCTTTTTTCTTTTTTTTTTTTTGCAGGTTTTTTGGAAGAGACTTTTCAAAACTACTTCAGGAACACAAAAAGGTACTCTATATCATCTCAGAAATCTTATTAACAGAAGGAATGTTACGAAAAGACCCAAGAGTGATGTCAATGCCGCTGAAGAATTTGTTGAAGTTGTGGTCATCTCGCACGTTCTGACTGCTGTGATGTCGACATACTTGGAGATGTCATCATTTACTGATGCTCCTTCCTGTACTTCAGTACCTGAAAACGTATGGATGGAAAATGAGAAAAAAAGAAGAGATACCTTGGAATGTATTGCAAACCGTGTTGTAGCAGTCGAATCTGTTGAAGAACCAGTATTTTTTGTGACAGTCTAGCTAAGAAACTAAATTTATATTTTTCAAGCACACTATAATTCGTATATGAAATAAGCACATCTATCACAACATAAACAGCCAACATTAGAGAAATCACCACAATTCGGAAAGTCACTGTAAAGGATTGATCTTCTGCACTGTGCTGTACTGGTACAAAAGTCAATCATTTGCTGTGAAGTACGCTTTAAATTCAAGTTACGTGGATGCTTCACAATAATGGCACGAGCTGATTCACTATCCCTTCCTGCTCTTCCGCTCTCCTGAATGTATATTTCCACATCCTCAGGAATGCCCCAGTGAATTATTTGAGTACACAAGGACAGTCAACTCCCATCACAAATGATACTGTAGCTATGATAAGTTTTAATGGTGAATCTGTCTGTGTAAACTGATCTAAAATTTTAGTTTTGACTGACTGATGAGTACAGTGAGTAAAAACGTCCATTACTCTATTTCTTACGTAATTTGGAGATCCTTTAGGCTCTGTGCTAAGCTCCAAAAGATCATGAAGGATGTATTGGTGCATTTTTATAATGTCCTCATAAGTCCTACAAAAAATTATAGTCCTGACCAATGTCCTAGTCTTCCATTTTTCAGTAATTGGTTTAAAAAATAGTTCGATGTCTTTCTTCTCCATCACATAGTATGCTATGTTGTCTTTAACTGGTGGTGTGTATACCACAGTTGGATTAGTCATGCTCAAGTTTCTGATAATAAATTTTCTTGTTGATAATGTTGCTGTTGCAGTGAGAGCCATGACATTAATTCCTTCTGGGACAATGCTTCTAATTTCTCCTAAATGAGAAAATTCGGTCCTGAAACTTTCACCCCTGGACACACAGCATTGTGAATGAACAGATAAATACCAATTCCTTGAGCTAACCATTTTTTTATGCAGTGAGCCTCATCTATTATGAAGCCAACAATGTTTTCGCAATATATTGTTGATGCCAGCATATTTCACCACTCAAGAATGCCTAATGCCTCTGGTGATGCAAAGAGAACCTGATATGAATTGCTTCTTCCTGTTTGCTACGAAGTGTGTATCCAAGTTTCAACGCAACCGCACGCACTAAAGCTCTATAATCCATCTCCACCACCAACAACTAAAAGCATTCGAAGTGACGGTAACGCAGTTTTTATACGCGTATTTAATTCTACATCACGGAAAGCCACACCTCTACATAAGCAATACACGGAAAGTATGGTTCCCCATGAATCCAGGAGAATGACACGAAACGATGTACAAGCTTCTACCTAACCCTATTTCTCTCCCCGCGCGAGCGGATAATAAAAGAGAAAAGGGTCGGCCACGCGAGACTAGTCATTTTGTACTCCGACCCTCCGATTTTGTATTTGCTTTGGGTCTATCCCGTCCCACACCTCTTCTAAACAGAACCTTCCATTCAGGATCCGTATCTTTCAGGAGAAAATTATAATTGTTTTTAACCCCCAGTAATAGGCTGTTTCTAAATGCCACAAAACTAACTTATGTATTAAAAACTTACTGCAGGACTGAACATTGTGCAATAATTGCTAGAACTTCTTGGTTTTTCAAGTTGCAAATGTTATGGCGGAAGGCTATACGGTGTTGAGACCCTTTACCGGACGTAATTTTGTTGCTTATGGCTAATAACTATAACAAATAGCGTATTAACTTACCACTAACTCGAACAGAAAGGGAACTCGGGTAAGTTTTCACAAAAGAATTTAAAGCGGTTAGTCCAAAGAATAATGGGGAAGGCTGGGTCGCACTCTGATTTGGAAAAAAATACGTGGAGAACGACGGAAAAGACTTTCATCCATTCTTTTAGTACCTTAAAAATATAGCTAAATACCAGCAGTGCTCTTTGCTGTTAGGCTTGCAAAGAGAGCTCGCCCACTGTACAACACTGCAGACAAACACCAGTAAGTGCCGTAGGGGCGAAGCATCCTAGCTTCTCGGCGGTATTGTCGGCTGCAGGATACTGTACAACACTGCAGACCAAAGGACGAGTGAAATAGTGCAATATTAAATGGAATTTTAAACACCAGTAAGTGCGGTAGGGGCGAAGCCCCACTGAAGACTTTTTTAACCAAATATTATGACTGACGAAGCCAAAAACCTTAATACCCAATTTTGCATTATCCTCCCCTAATACTGTCTCGCTAGCTCCACTCCCCACCAGCAAACAAATATCCCCGATTTTCAATTGGGTTACCCTTGATGGTGTCTCGCTGCCATATTGTCCCAAACTTACTACCTCACCTAGAGACAATAAAACTTTCCCTGAAGAGCTTTCGTCGTTACCTTTAAAGCAATGTCGTTTATCTATGATTATAACATGGTCTCTTCAAATCGTCTTAAGAGATAGCTTAATTCGAGGCGCCACCACCTAGGAGTGAATAAGTTCATTACCCAATCCAAAAAATAGTGTTTCCTATAGCCGTAGTACAAGTCAGGAGTACCCCACTATACCTTCGGTGCGGGATTTACAGGCTTATACTATGTGGTACTTTCGGCCCACATTTGTTGGATAAATCTCTATCAACCTCTATAACCTATACTACTTTCAATGGTGTTCATGTCAGTGATGTGTGCATTCACACTGCTAGCCCCTTCTGCATTATGTTCAGCTACTTCCGAACACGTTGAGTGGTGTAGTCCCCACCAGATATTTGACCGACTGTGTTTCCTTGAACGCTGGGAAGAGGAGCGGTGTTGCCTATTCTAAACAGCACATCTAAGTTTCCCAGAAGAATCAATGTTTTTCAGTAAATTTTGTAGCTGCAGCAGTTGAATTTCCAGGCCGTAGTACTTACTGTGACACAGAAATTCGGATCATTTCTGGTGGGACGCTAACTGTTGTCATTAATTGGACTGGTTAGTGAAACTTTAGCCATCTGAACTGGCTAAGAGCAATGTCTGGATTGCATTTATTCATATTAGTAACACTTCCTTTAGGTAATAAACCAGCTAACAAGTTGTGATTATTTTAGCTATAGTTCTCTTATATTATTATATTGTCATGATTGTACTAAATTTTCTGCAGCCAATGTTTATAGTCTAGAGTATGGCATCAGACCAAGAAGTATCTCTTTTTTAAAAGGAAAAACTATAGTACTGAAGTGTATTAGTGAATTCCCACCAAAATGGTTTTTTAAGGATAAGTCTATTAGAAGGGCTACTTATATAGATAATGTGATTTACATTCCATCTGCCACAACATCACACAGTGGAATATTCAAGTGTATTGGAACAAACAAATATATGGATGTATTTGAAAGTACCGTTAATGTTTTTATAGGAGGTAAGAGATTAAACTTAAAAAAACAACACACACACACAGATAGTTCAGCTGTCATTCTTGTATTTAGCTAGCTGAACAAAATTATAACTGATAAGGTTGGTAGGAAAAGTTAAAACATATTATTAAGAAGTCTGAATGATCAGTGTGTGAGAGTACTTTAGTATGAGTAATAACAGTGTATAGGCAGATTCAGCACTAGTGAGAAAGAGGGGCTAAGTATAGGTTGAAACAGCAAACTTATCAGAAAACATTAGATATCTTCACAATGTTATTTTACAATGTTATTTTTAGGTAAGTGACCATATGAGATAACTCATGTTATCACACATGGTGTTATCAGGCATGGTATTAATCACACACAGTGTTATCTCATATTGTATTGGCAAGCTCTTTACCATCTGATAGGCTAGTAGTTATAGTAACACTGGCCTACTACAACTGTACATTTCCAAGGTTAGAGCTGCATGTTTGGCACTTACTCTTACTTAAGCTACCGTGACATTTCACTTTGTTCCGTGCTATTTCACTTAGTTATAGCGATTTTTCCAATGCATTTCGAACAGACAGTTTACACGCCGTACTATTAAATATCTTGTAGTACGAATACGGCATATTAATGTTGCACTGTTTATATACAGCTCACCGTACTGGATAGTAGGTGTGACTTTTTGCGTCTTAAAATCTGAACCCCCGAATGCGAACCTCTGGCTAGGGGCCTGAACTGAGTCTGAAGAGAATTCTTTGAAGTCTGCGAAGGATCCATTGGATACTGAAGTTCTTGTAAGTCAGCATAAATGTGAGTCTTTGTGTTGCACAAATGACAAGCCTTTTCAACCATTAGACAAGTCTTATCAGCTAAAAAGAACCGAAATTTCATGACAAGCTGGTATAAGACTTATCTATGGCTGACTGTTTGCATGGGAAAAAAAAAAGTTTTCTGTTAATACTGCAGAAAGGTGGAAAAGCAAGGTATGCTTACATTTTGTAAAAGAGGTGAATTGACTTCCATCAATACTTTGAAACTCTTGATTTACTTCTCAGGGAGCTTGAAGATCGTTTCAATCACCAGAATGGTTTTTTGGCACCTGTGTTGGCTCTTGAAAACTTATTAATGAATGCATCTAATGGCAAAAATATTGATACTGAATTTGATGTTGTAAAATAATCATGTTATAGTAGTGGTTGTGATTTTGATGCCCTACAAAAGCAGCTTCCACTTCTGAGTGATATGATTCGTCAAGCACTTCCTGAAATAAAGGTAGTCACCAGTTTGCGAACAGTCTGTGATGCAATGAACTCTCAATTTGGGTACAAATCCTTATTTTCTGAAGTACACAAGTTATTAAGGTTATATTAGACAATTCCCATACATCAGCCACATCTGAAAGAACCTTTTCTGTTTTGAGACGAATTGATACCTACTTGCCTGCCACAATGACTAAAAAAAGGCTTAACAATTGATTGCTGCTACATGTCCACAAACAATTAACTGATGAGTGTGATATGCAAGTTATTGCGAAGGAGTTTATTTCTAATAGTGAATGACATAAATATTTTGGTACTTATGATTAATGTGTATCTGAGAGTTTTAAATTTCATTAAAGGTTTATTCAATTTAATAAATGCATTGAAAAATCATAATATTTACAATGTATTATCTAACACTGCCCCAAACAGTTTCATTCTAAACTCATTGCTAGCAAAGATATACACTATAGTTTATAGCTAATTAGGTTGAGCCCCCCCAAGTTTTAACTGCTTCCGCCGCCTATGGTGGTTGATTGTTCAGCAGTGAGTTTTTGCACGGTAGCTGAGGACAGTGGAGTTGCTAATTCCTGTTATTTCCTGACATAGTGGACATTTTTACCAAGGAGTTACATATTTTATACACACATAATAATGTATTAATTTAATATTATTCCACTATTTTGATGAGAAGTTTCCTCCAAAAAAAAAAACCCTCATATTATTGCATACTTTCTGGTTTTAAAGCTTTATTAAAGTATCATTAGAAGAATTAATGTATTGTTAAATAACTTCCAGGCATAACATCTGAGATGGAAATGATGTAATTGACTTAGAATAATTTCATCAGTTTTTTGTATGTGGTCGGGGTACAAAAGAAGCACCGGAATGGAACAGTAACATGTTGGTTTTAAGGGAAGTACCCTATTGATTAAGCCAGCCCTTTTTAGCAAGTTAACTTTATTATATTATGCTTGTTACTGAGTCTAGTGTATGTGGTGCAACTGGCTATATTATGTAGCAGTGAGCCTAATATTGCTGTACTATTTACTAATAGATCATGAGGGAATGAGGTTTAGTATATTCAAGCTTCTGTTCATGTATGGCTTATAAACTTATTACTTTAAAATTTAACAAGCATGATTAGGACATTTGTGTGATGTCTACACATATTCATTAATCATGCAAGGACAAATTCATATTTATGTACAACTTAGTGACAAATTTTATATACTTATTTACAAGAAATCAATCCTTGGGAAGACATTTCTCCTCAGTATATTGAGACAACTATTGGAGAAGAATTAACATTGTCTAAAAATCCTTTTCTGAATGATCGCACCCCAATTTGGATATTTAATCATGGTCCGATATATGGTAAATCTTTTCTGACTGGCAAAAATTTAACATTTGCTCCTGTACAACAAGAACATTTTGGAAACTACACTTGCTATTATCAGGAATTGGACTACTCTCAAACCTTCATTAATCGTTATTTTATCACCTACGTGGAAATAAAAGTGATGGGTATGCATCACTAATAATGTCGCAACATATATCCCAACTTTTCACTAAGAGAATGTTAAATAGGTGCTTTTAAAGCAAAAGCAAAACAATGGGTTAATTAAGCTATAGTTATGTAGAGAAGGTACTGTAAGACGAAGTCAAAATTAACCAATTAAAAAAAAAACAAACATCAACAACAACAAGTGGTATACAGCTCACAATCATGACGAACTTCCCTACTCATGTCCTAAGAAAATCTGGTTGGTTGCATATTCTTTTTGGTCACTTTTACCCTCATTTCCCATGAATATTATAATAAATGTACAGATAGGCCCATACATTCAGAGATAGGCCCATACATTCAGAGATAGACCCATACATTCAAGCTCAAGAAGAGATATTGATTTCTAATTAAAATGTTGTGTAGCAAATTCAGTATACCAGTTTGAGTATACAATTTTATCAATTGATTTTTTTTCTGCATTGTATAAATCAGGGCAACATGCTGCAGATAATTTGATTAGAGGACTAACTGTCTGTTCAGATTATAACTAATTAAATTAACTAAGCTAGCTATAAGTAATTAGTAGACTTTTTTTGTTTTAAGCATGGAAGTATATAGTTTCTCTTTTCCCCTAAAAATTTCTCCTTGTATTTAGCTTCTCAAAACACCTTGCTTGCTTGTGTGGTGGAAGTAGTGGGGAAACAATGCCACCTGAGTATCACAAGCTATACACAAACCTTCCACAGGTTCCAGCTGCTGCTTTCCAAGGCAGAACAGAAAGATGTCTTAGGGTTAAGTGTAATGTAAAGCTCATGGAATGACACTAAAGGAGCACATGCTCAGCAGGCTATTATAATAGGAACCCACTGGCATGCACAAGGGTGATTAGGTGATACAGGAAGTGAGGGTTAAATGGAATATGTGAATGATCAGTTAGCTAATTAGAAATAATAAATACAATATTCATGTTAAGGGTGGCCGCACATAGCAACGCGCACTGCCTGTAGATCCAGACATTAATTTATTCCCCGCCAATACCCCACCATTCCATAATACGCGAGCAGAAACTATCGCGCAGTAGTAGCAGAAGTATACTTTGCGAAGTTGTGGTGTTTTAGTATAGCTTCTGGTTGTCTTATATTCGTTTACAGCAACTCTCCATACGTCGTCTGAGCTCACGCGGCAAGGTGCACCAGGCTGCCTCTCCTCCAGTAGCCGTTCTCCGGACTCTACACACCTGAACTCAAGCGGATGGATCCACCAGGCTTGATTTCTGCGGAGCGAAGACTTCTAAGCTGCGAAGATCTAATACCTTCACTTCTGGCTATCTCCAATAAACTGCTCTTTCTTCTGACTCTCTTCTTATTGTTGTATTTATGTTTGTTTACTCTTGATATAGGCGGGCTCTTTTTAGAACCAATACAAACTAATTGAAAAAATAATTGCTCGCGTACTCGTAGTACGAGATATGGGGGAGGGGTTATTTCATATGAATTGCGAGTAGAATAGAAGTATCCAATTTTGAATCAGTTTTTCTTGGAATCAAATAATGAGAACAACTATATTTTTTGCACACGTGTAGAACACAAAAAAAAGAAGGGCACCACAATTTGAATTTTTCAATATCTTATAAAAGGAAAAAAATGTAAATAAATCATTAAGTAATATTGAAAAGGAAAAAAACTCGTTGTCTTGCCCTAGAGTATCATCTTGGCTAGCGGCGTACCAAATTCTGGAGCTCCAACTTGCCGCACCGCTCCAAAAAGTTGTTTCAAAGTTTTACATCGGGGCCATGATATTTCCTTCAGATTCACTCCAAAGTCGGTGTGCAGTATCTTCGGCAGGTACTTTATCCTTCTAGTATAGTAGAGTAGCCCTGCAAATAAAGAAAGTAGCAGAATCGTGCTTAGCAACCAACCAGGTAAAAATTGCGTGGGCGGTGTGCTACCACCCTTAATAATCTAAGGTGTTCAGATGAGGGAGTGTCCAGATGGTGTGATTGGGGTATGTTCTGGTAATGTGGTAGGGATTCTACCACATCTCCCCTCCCTTCAAAAATGCTAGAACAGTGAAGGGAAGAAGATGCTGCTAACGCTGGTGAGAAGGAGTGGTAGTAGGCAGGGTTTGCTGCTCTGGGGATGACCAGGACGGTCTGGAGAGGGCATCGGCTACTGGGTTTGCTTCACCCTTGATATATGAGGTCAAAATGGTATTCGGCCAGTCTGAGCTTCCATCTTGTTAGTTTGGCGGAAGGGGGTTGACCATTGATGATGTTGACTAGGAGACTGTTGTCAGTAAATGCCTTAAAATAGCGACCAGACATGTAGTAGTGAAAATGGGTCACAGTTGAAAGCAGAGCAATGGCTTCAAGGTCCAGGATTTCATAGTTCCTTTCCCTGGAATGAGCTGTCTCGAATAGAATGCACAGGGTGTCCATAAAGAATTCCTGAAAACACAAAGAGAACCTCCGATGCCTTGGTATGAGGCATCAGAGAACACACACCGTGAATCATTATCATTTGGGATTGTCAGAGAGGAGTGTGTGACAATTGATGAGATAATAAATTTAAATGAGTCAATGTAGTCGTCATCACAAAGTATAGTGTCTGTGCTCGTTCGTTTGAGATGGGAATTCAAAACTGAAGTGAGGTGAGAAGTTTGGGGACAAATCTAGAATAAAATGTGATGAGCCCAAGAATTGATTTCAAGTCTGATTTAGTTGAGGGAATAATGTAAGATGAAGTGTGCGAAACTCTAGCTTCTGGTATTGAGAGGTGTCCATTGCCAACATGAAATCCAAGAAAATCAAATGTCTTGAAACACCAAGAGCATTTAGAATGCTTCACGGTGAGGCCAGCATGAGAAAGTCTAGAGAGTACTGAGGTAATGTGTGAGAGGTGGTCATCAAAAGAAGAGAAAATAATAATGTCATCGATGTAGGGTAGACTGTAAGTTTCCAATCCTCTCAAAACTGACTGCATAAGCAGTTGGAAGGTTGAGGGGGCATTTGTTAAGCCAAAAGGCATCACACAGTATTGAAATTTACCTTGTAGCATGTAAAGGCAGTGAATTCTTTGGAAGTTTCTGACATGGGAACCTGGTGGAATCCCTTTAGGAGATCCAGTTTGGATAGAAAGGTTGATTTTGGCAGCTGTGACAAAATGTCATCAATGGAAGGCATACTGAAGGGTTCATGAACAGTGATTGAGTTAAGCTTCCTATAGTCAATAACTATCGGGCATGGGGAACTGCTCCACTTAGAGCATGAAGGCTCTATGATACCCAGGGACAAGAGGTTCTCGATTTCCAGTCTGAAGGCATCCTGATGGGCTAGAGGAACAGAATAAGGAGGTGACCAAATTGGTGTGGTGGAAGTGACTACGATAGAATGATCAGCTAAGATGATTATACCCGGCTTGTCAGAAAAACTTAGGGAAACTTTCAAGCGCTGTAGTAAGCTACTGTTGCTGCTGAGGTGAGAGTTTAACAGGTTATGGTGCATTATTAGGAAGGTAAAAGTCTTCGACAACTTCATCAGGGATAATGAGTGATCTGTAAATGGGTGATGCTTTCTTTAACTGTGATAGGTGGACTACCTTTGGTTTGCATTTCTTTCCTTAGGGTGCAATGGAACAATTAACTGGGGGTAGCAGTTGTGAAATGACAAAGGGTCCTTCCCATGAGGCATCTAAACATCTGTTGATGCCAGGGGCTCTCTTATACACAAGATCGCCAACTTCAAAGTTTGCAGCTAGTTCAGATTCCTTTGAGAGTCTAGATGAGGAGTGCTTAGAAGCAAGTGACTTCTTAACAAAGTGGGTTTGGCAGGAAAGCATGTTACCAAGGTCAGAAATGAATTGGGTTAAGGGTGCTCACACATAGCAACGCCTGGGCGCCTTTAGTAGCACACTCCAGCTGAATAGTAGCGCATTATCTACCACAAAGTCACGCCCCGCTCTGTAACAAATTAGTGCCCGTGAAATGCAGCTGTGCCTCACTCACCACTACGCGCGTACTGATAGGGCGGGGCGGAGTCAACTTACAATAAAAAATTATCGCGCTCTAAAGTAATGGATCCAGAATCTTATCTTGCGTACTGCTCAGGAATGGACTAACTGCTATCGTTCTAATTTTGCCAGGGTTTAGGGCCACAAGTGGTCGACCCTATAACGTTGAGATATTTTTAATGTACGGAATTTCATTCAACAAAAACTCAACGTTATGACATGCACGCACGGGTAAGAAAATGATATACAAAAAATCAGCTTCTAAACTACGGCAGTAGCCGTGCAGTACTGCCAAGAAGTCCAAAATGGTGACGGGGTATTTCTTGAGATGCAATCGACTTCCAGTCTTCATTCTCGGTAGGTGCTTTCTCCTAGCAGTACTTGCTGGCCTGCATAAATAAAATAATTCGGGGGTAAAGCAGAAGTAAGTTTAATGGGCCCTAGCAACCGTGGCCTATTTGGCGGGTTTTTAGCGCTCAAAGAGTGTTTGAGCACCCTTAAGTTAACATTGGGAAGTGAGTGGGAAGTCCAAAGGGATTTTAGGGAATAAAGAATGTAAGGGGTAGGTTTCAAAAACAATGATTCTTGGGGGATAAAACTATGTCTGGAGTGAGGAGTGTTCCTAGCAAAATAGAGGACTAAATCAAGAACTACAGGCCAATCATGTTTGACAGAAATGCTTTTGGAGATCATAGCTTTGAGTGTGGAGTGGAAACGTTCAAGACGTCCATTGGATTGGGGGTGATATGGAGATGTTTTGATGCTAGAGATGTGAAACATGGATTTGAGGTGTGATAATGTGGTGGAGAGAAAATTGGAGCCCTGATCAGACAAATCAGCAATTAAGTTTAGCAAAAATACTGAAGTGTTGTAGTGCGTAGGGCGAAGACGGCTTGTGCTACAGCTTCTAAATTAGGAGGACGGCATCCCAAGGCCCCCGTGCAGCCTACTGGTAGAATAAATTAGTATTAGTAGGCCTGTTTTTATTTTTATTTTTATCATTTGCAGTGTAGCTATAATTATCTGTGCATTTCAGGTTTAACTTTCTCAGATACTTCCGGATGGCTCCCTTTCTAATCTGTTAAAAAAATTCCGTTGCTTGTGCTATTAATATTGAATCGCACGCTTATCGGTGCTATTACTCTTACTAATTAATAAGTGCATTACGTTACACTTTATCAAGAAAAATATAAAGTAGCAAGTTTTACTCGTGCAGCGAAATTTTGTATCCAAGGAGATGAATGTTTATTTGGTCACTTGGACTCACACTAGGCCAGAAATAGCAGATAATTCAAGCGCTGGTTCAGCACGATTGAACAGATGATGATATTCCAATAGTTATATGTGGGGTGTGGCTAAAATATTTACTTCCGGTCACTCTAAAGGGGGGTTCGACCGAACCCCTCGAACCCCCCCTGGCTACGGGTATGGAACCGCACCTTCAGTGGTGTGCAAGGCCTCAGCAACTTGTGCTGCAAGGTCATTCTCCGACTGCATTGCTATGGTAACAGTGAGAACAGGTAAAGGGTCAGCCTTAACAAAATCCATGAGTTTGATAAAATTGTCTTTTCCAAAATCAATTCCAAATAAAACAGTTTTAGGAGGGAGTCTAGAGTCTACAGCTAATAGGCACATTCCTTGAGTGGTGGGAAGCTCAACAGGGACTTCATACACTTGAATTGAGTGAGGATTTTGAGAGATACCAAAGATTTTAATATATTTGACAGGGGTGCGTGAATCATTGACGAAATCACTAGAAATAAGATAAATCTTAGCTCCTGAATCTAGGATAACTGAGGTTGAAATGCCATTGACAGTGCCATGTGTGACCAGGTCATCCTCATCGTAACAATTAAGTGGGGTTGGTTCAGAGCCAAGTAATGAATCATC
>WLWD01001234.1_pt1 | contig 59343 bp, 41 predicted proteins | sample 6712731 | NCBI WGS metagenome assembly WLWD01 (sample SAMN12718690, study PRJNA576275) | sponge metagenome | isolation source: marine sponge | host: Mycale hentscheli | place: New Zealand: South Island, Marlborough, Capsize Point | collected 2014-11-01 | reverse complement strand
GGGGGGGGAAACAGACAATTTCCTGCGGTGGGGATGATTGGAGGGTAGGGAAACAGACAATTTTCTGCGGTGGCCCTTAGGTTCTGCTGCATGTTCTTGTCCCTGCGTCGTTTGTTTATGAACCATCTAGTGATCACTTTACCACTTAGACCGGTTTTTGTCACAAGATGCTCCTTCATGAGCTTGTCGGGATAAGGTGTTTTAAAGTAGACCGTTGTCAGAGTCAGTAGTTGCTCCAACGTAAGATACTGCCTCGTAGGTTTCTGCCTCGTAAGAACCATCCGCTCATGAAAATCTTTGTCTGAGTTGACAAGAGAAGAAAAGTGAAAAAAAAAGTTACATGCAACACACGCGTGCTACAACAAAAAAAAACATGACAGCTAAGCCTAAGCTTTATGTAACAGTTCAGTAGTCGTTCATTTTTATAATTAGCTCTACTCTATGTAATTGTAGTGGTACATTTTTATAACCGATTATACTTTATGTAACAGTAGCGATACATTTCTATAATCAGCTGTTATCTATGTAACAGTAGCGGTACATTTGTAAAACTAGCTCTACTTAATGGTACATCCCTATAACCAGCTCTACTCTATGTAACAGTAGTGGTACATCCTTATAACAAGCTAGTCGTTCATTTTTATAACCAGCTCTACTCTATGTAACTGTAGTAGTACATTTTTGTAACCAATTTTACTCTATGTAACAGTAGTGGTACATTTTTATAACCAGCTCTACTTTATGTGACAGTAGTAGTACATTCCTATAACCAGCTCTATTCTATGTAACAGTAGCGGTACATTTCTATAATCAGCTGTACTCTATATAACAGTGGTACATTTGTATAACTAGCTCTACTTAATGGTACATTTCTATAACCAGCTCTACTCTATGTAACAGTAGTGGTACGTTATAAAAATGTACCACTACTGTTACATAAAGAAGAGCTGATTATAGAAATGTACCACTATTGTTACATAAGCTCTACTTTATGCAACAGTAACTACTCTTACTCTATGTACCAGTAGTGGTACATTTTTATAACCAGCTGTATTATATGAAACAGTAGTGGTACATTTTTATAACATTTGCTTTGCATGAGGGTAAAGTTAACTTAACGAGATTCTACTGTAAAGCTTAACTGAACGGGTTACGTCTCTTCCACAAAGTAGGTGGAGCTCTAATAATTTTCAGAAATGATTCAACTTTATTATGTTAAGATGATTAACTCTATAAAAGTCTTACATAGATCGTAAATTGTACCTGTGGAATTAATATGTTCTAATCTTTTAATGTATTAGTTTTGTACGATTTATAAATACATTACGATATTATTGCATATTAGCACATACGTGGTTCATTACATAAGGCAGAGTCACCACACTTTATACATTGCATTACTTGACATGTCCAAACACATTTTGCTTCATAATATTATTTCCAAGTGTGTCTAGGTTCTGCTTTGCATGAGGGTAAAGTTAACTTAACGAGATTCTACTGTAAAGTTTAACTGAATGGGCTACGTCTCTTCCACAAAGTAGGTGGAGCTCTAATAATTTTCAGAAATGATTCAACTACATCATGCTAAGATAATCAACTTCGTAAAAGTCTTACATAGAGCGTTGGACTTGGTGTTATTTTCGTGCTTCTAGTTGTTTACCATTCCGCACCGGTCTTGTCACTCAATTCATAAATATATCTCAACTCAAAAAACAAATCTGGATTTGCACCCCTGGTGAGAGGGAGGGGCCGATACTGCTAGGGAGTCAGAGACACCCCTCCAACCCAACCAGGGTGGAAATAGTTAAACAAAATAAAAAAGTTTATCAATAGATGTGATTGGTGGAGATGTAATTGTTCCAACTTAATTACAAATGTGGTAAACAAGTACAATGCACGGTGCAATTAGAAAATAATGCCTTATTAGCACTAGTTTTATTGCTTGTTTAAATTCCCCTTCTTTGAAAACCCCCTCCAACTTTGTTCAATTTGATGAGTTTCATAGTATTCTCTTGTAATATTATATTTCATTAAAACAGTCTGTCAAGATAATGTGCATTGCATTTGATGTTTATACAAAAAAATGATTTCAATATAGATAACCATCCACGTTCCATACGAGAGTCCGAATGTGCTCTTTTTTCCACTTCTGATTCGATACAAAATCTTTAATACCGGTTTGATTATTCCAAGTATTAGTAGCTTTAAAAGAATGAGCCTTACCATCATTTGGAACCAGTAAAATGACATCTAATTTTTGTACTTTAAAGTTTAATCTTTCCAACTGTTTTACATAATCGTCAATGTGATTCACCTTGATGTCATGTTTATCTCTAATTGTTGCTTGAAATAGTCGTAACACATGATTTTCTTCAACAATCTGTATTACATCAAAAGCTGGGTGGTTAGAATATTTTGGAAAAAGCCATTTATTAAAACTGTCAGAACTCTTTTCATAAAAAGACTCCAATTCTGCACAAGAGTTACGCTTCACCTCGAGAATCAAATGATGTTGTCTATATCTGAAAGTTGTATAGGCTCATGAAAAACTTGCCCATCACTTAAGTAGTGAATAACTGATATAAACTCATATTCAAATGACCACCCATGCAATGATCGGTTTCTTGACACTCGTAATGCAAATTCCTTAAATTTTTGAAAAGTTAGGAATTTTTTTTTTTCGAAAAGACATCTTGCTGCTGCTTCACTGACGAATACGTAACCTTCAGCTGAACAAATATCCAAGATGGCCACTAAGTGATGTTGCAACAATTTTGCTTGAACTCCAATATCATGTGACAACAACCGTTCCATAGATGAAACGTTGCGTATAGCTCGGCGAATACAAAGTTCTACTTTGTCATATGGATCACAAAAAAACCATCGTGCATTGTGACCAGCTAAACGAAATTTAGCTGATATACATTCCTGTTTCGTCAAGTTATCATAACTCAAGAATTTTTTTACAGATTGGTAAAACATTGCATATTTACAAGCAGATTGATATTCTTCTAAACTCCACGATAACATAGTATGCAGAGTAATCTGACCATGATACCTTGAAAACATGTGAAATTTACATGGACTAATCATATCACCTAACGATGACACAAAAAACCTTTTTGAAAACTCTGCACAAGAAAAACAAGATATCACAATTTCGCGTGATGCACTATCCACTAATAAAATATCTGGCGACTTTGTTTTGACATATTCCATCAATTCTTCAATGTCAATTTTGTCAAATAATTGAATGCTATCACTTTTTATGTAATATGCATGCTTTAGGACAGAGTGATAAAAGCATAAACTTTTTTTATGTTCAAAACTTGGCACAAACACCAAATTATAGTTGTTATTGATTTTCCAACTCCTGGTGCTCCTTCAACGAAAACCATACTGTTATCTGTTAGAACAGCCCAAAGATTTTTGACCTCATTCCGAACTTAAAAATATTGCCACACAGTAAACCTTTTAATATCTCGGTTGACTTAGGGTTTAATTCAATGAATGGAACAGAAGTCGACCAAGGATCTATCTCTACTCTATTAAACAGTAGTGGTACATTTCTATAACATTCTCTATTTTAAGTAACAGGTATGGTACATTTCTATAGCCAGCTTTACTCTATGTAACAGTAGTGGTACATTTCTATAACCATCTCTACTTCAGGTAAGTTCAGTGGTACATATATATATAACTAGCTCTACTCTATGTAACTGTAGTGGTACATATTAATAGTCATAAATATGTACTTTTATTGTTACATAAAATATAGCTAATTATAAAGATGTACCACTACTAATACATAAAGTACAGCTGCTTATAAAAATGTACCACTACTGTTACATAGAGTAGAGCTGGCTATAGAAATGTACATACCACAACAGTTACATAAAATAGTGGTAGTCTTAGAAATGTATCACTGCTGTTACATAAAGTAGAGCTATTTATAAACATGTACCACCACTGTTACATAGAGTACAGCTGCTTATCATTATGTACCACTACTGCTACATAAAATAGTGGTAGTCTTAATTATGTACCACAACCACTACTGGTACATAGAGTAGAGTTATACCTCTTCAATCAGAGAAAACAAATCACTGGTCAGCGCAGTCACGGGAATGTCTTCAAACTTTGGATAATGCATAGCCAAGGAACTGTCTGAGAGTAAAAATTGATAGAGACCAGGGTGAAGAGGTGGTGTGTGTAGAGGTCCTCCTGACAGGAGAGAATGGGCCATGGCCATTCCAACTACTTCGAGGGCTCCCTCACTTCCAATTTGACTTTTTGGCAATCTGTGTCCCACTATACACTAGCTAAATGAAGCACAGTGGGTGTAAACCCCCAACACTACTATACACTAGCTAAATGAAGCACAGGAAGCACAGTGGGTGTAAATCCCAACACTTAGGTGGACCTTGAAGAAACTGTACAACTTACATTCCCTTGAGTATTCTGAAAATTTTATTAGAATTAATGACATAGAGTAAAAGCTTGAGGTGGCTTGCCTGCATGTGTGTGTGTGCATAAGCGATGAAAACCCTTCATATAGTTAAGCATAATAGGATATGAAATGATCAACCACATCTACACAATTTGCCATAAACTCCTCTGCAGGAAAAAATTACAGGTAATGTGTATAGCTAAATAAACTTGATTTTTTTTTGCATTGTTCATTGCTAATAACTATTCAAGTAAAAAAAATTTTTTTTAAGTGTCTGGCCAATTTAGCTTACTACTGTAAAACTGGCATTGTAGCTAACATCTTGAATAATGCTTATGTAGAACTTCATTTGTGTCAGTTTCTGTCAAGAAATTTTAAAATAAAGCTTTGTACAATAGCTATACTGTTACAATACAACATTGAAAGCAAATTTTTACGCTAAATACAAAGCTTTATTATAAAAATTCTTGACAGAAACAGACTCTCTGCTACCTTGCACTCTGTTGTGGGTACAGGGTCCCCAGTTATATTGTTAAGAGGAGATAAGTCTATATTGGGGCACTTTTATCGCCGTTAAAGTTTTATCGCCGCTAAAATTGCACAGATTATCGCCGCTAAATTGCACTACCGCTGCTAACCGCCCCCTCACGTAGTATTTTATCAGCGTTAAAAACTTCACGCGGTTCTTAGTGTGCCGATCCAGAATAGCGCCAATTTTGCAACAAATGGTTTGCCGTAGGAGTCACCCTCGGAAAGGCTAAAATCGTCCTCGAACAACTGTTGAAGTACCTCGTGGGCATCCATTGTAAACTTGCGGTCAATTTAAAAATTCAAATTTACGTTTCCATTTTTTCCTTAGTTACCCATTATACAAAAATTGGGTGCAGCTAGGACTGTTCCTTCTGCGCAGTATGATAATTGATTCAAGGACGGTTTGGATGCGGTTCAATTTTGTACGATTTTTTTTATCGTAGAGCCATATGGTGCTATTGCCGGTGAATGGTTTAAACTCAAAAGTTTACACTCAAAAAATAAATCACACAACCTTGGATGATAACAAATATCATAAACATAATGCAGTGCAATCAAAATAAAAATACATTTTAATATATCTGATAGTTCAAATTGAATAGTTTGCTCAATAGCAACAAAATATTGAATTGGTAACTCGTCATCGACAAACCTCAGGAGGTGTGGCTGATTTGTGTCATTATCTACTACTTCATTATGTGGAGTGCCCCTCTAAAAACATAGAAACATTTTACACCTTAGTTTAAGTCGAGACAGAGAATCTTAAATCATTCTTGAAGAAAAAGCATGTGGGATCTTACCACAAACTCTCTGAAGCCTTTTGATGTGACCTGTGTTGAGTCTCTTTTTTTTTCTTAGCTCCACCCCTATCAACACTTTGGTTTTGTGTCAATGGCATATCATCATTCGTAAATCTGTGTGCTTCATGTTTATGTGAATATATCTGTTGTCACCTAGTCATCGAATTTTTTTATTAGTTATTTATGAGGTAATCATGTGACCATTTATAAGGAAGTGAATTTACTACGCACAAATAGTGAATGGCGCCTGCTAACTGTTTCAGTTCTAATTTTTTTTTAATTACACAAACAGTGTCAGGGTTAATATAGAAACATACACATATACCTAAATAGCTTGACACAAAAATCACACCAGTATGACACAATGAAGTTAAAAAGTTATTTTATACTGAGTTCAATATTAGATATAAAAATATTTTCATTAGAAGTCTCCTGATCGCCACATATCCTCACTTCAAGATTATCTGTTGTGGGAGCAGGTAGAGTCATACAAAACCATGGAGGTTGATTGAATTCACAACAAGTGTTTGTACCTGTACATCCTATTCCATCCCACAGAGGATCATCTCGTAGAACACTAGAACCAGGACTGCCACGGCTTCCTGTATCACAGAAATAGTTATTGCCCACAAATGAAGGGACAGAGTAAGGCCAAGGAGAAGAATTAGGAGTTGAACAAGGACAGTGATTATCTAGAGTACCAGAAGTTTCATAGTAAGCAGAAACAAATGACCATATATGTGTCCTAAAGCCTTGAGGACCATGTGTAAGAGATACTCCATCTATATACCAGCTATTGAGACTAACATTACCAGTTACGGACGAATTAAATGCATTTGGTGAGTAAAATTGATATGCCTTAATACGTCCACAGACTTGTGAATACCTTACACCTCGTGTGGAATAGATGACTGAGTTACAGCTTGCACTACTTGTTGTCCGGCGACCACATGCTCGGACAGGCGAGCTTATAGAAGCCCATGCACTAAGACAACTCTGAGAGGAGTTAGTCATATCCAAGTAACCCACTCTAGTCCAATTAGAATTCAATCCATTACAATCACAGTCACTTGAGCATTGTATGTAAGTATTAATGGCATCACTTATGTTGGAAGAAGTTATGGCGTTATTGTGAGATGAAGGACATCCTTTGAAGGAAGCTGATGGAATGCGTATTGGAAAGTCACATTCACAAGAAGCAACTATGAAGAGAGCAGGTAGGAGTATCCAAAACTTCATTTTAATAATAATTATTGTGTCTAAAAATTTTATACCAAGAAAGATGTTAAAACATTAATAATACTTAATCAGGTTCACACTAACCTTCGATGATAATTTAAAATTCACCTCCTACTTCGACGCTTGATTACCAATGACTGGTTTAAAGTGAAAAATTTGTGACTTCTGATTTTATTGCTTAAATTCACACCTACATGTTAAAAGTCTGATGTAAAAAGGTGTACCAATTTGAATTGAAAATTTCCCTAGTTAGAATATGCTGTATTTGGATAGGATATAAGAAATATTCCATTATCTTCAGTAAGGTAAATTGTTTATCAAATTTAAGTTGGCTCATACTACAGTGAGTAGTTCGTACAAATTATTTTACAAATACGTTGTAAGCAATAGGAAATTACACTCTAACCAGATGTCTTTTTTCATATTTTTATTTTTTAGCTATTTATTTGATTACAGCGAATATACCAAAGTGGTAGAGCAGGTGTTTTTTTTTCAAGGTAAGTAAAAGTTTTATCAAAAGTAAAACTCATGCTTTACTACCTCTAATAGTTACAACAACCAGCCTAGGTTACCAGTTTTCTCTGTTTTATAGCTACCTTCTTCTGGTGTAGCCTACCCAACCAAATTAGAACAGATGCTAAAGTATCAGTTTGTGGTGTTGGGAGCTCCTACTGTCCATTGTACCCCGTGAGTTACCAGCCCTAGTACAAACTATAGCAGAGTGAAGGTATCTACTGTAGAACAAACTACTTATTATACTTCAGAGTGATATGGTTCACTCTAGGTTTTATTTTCATCGCCTCTGGTTCATGAAAATAAATTAGCCATGCTTGTGAAATATTTCACCATATCATACTTGTACTCATGTAATAAATATATCAATCATTAGTTTAAGGAATTATCACTCTAGCCCAGAGATGGCAGCTATCTAGTGAAGACTCCAAAAGTTGCTGTGGTTAAATTATTTTTTTACCATGGTTACTATTTAAATGACCAAATAATAGCAGGTTTTGAAGCGAAAATTAGGTCCAACATTAATTGCTGCAGCAGAGGTCTCTCTGAAATATACACTATACAAAGTGTAAGAGGGAATTACTCACACTCAGTCAACTTCCAGTGAGTCCGATTGTAGAGGGTGGCCTCTTGGTTGTCGTCTGAGACTTCTGCTCTTAGTAATCAGACAGGGTATGTTAATTGAAATACGCTTCCTCGCTCAGGACTGGTATGTGTAAGTGATAAAATACGTTTGTATAAATATGATAGAATTGAGCATGTTCGCTAAGCGTAAATATGGAATGAGGCATGAAATAGTGTGAAACAAATCAAATAACTATGTTGACAAGTTGAGAGAGTGTTCAGTTTTGGCTTCAGTCTTCAACACAATGCAATGTTGGTATAGAGAGCACATTGGCTATGCTGTTGGAATTAAAATGATGCATATTTTGAGGTGTGTATGGAAAGCTTTACAGAAACACACATACACATACATAAACAGACACTCAGAGAACTGCAAGTTCATTTGTGTTGACTCCTCATGTTTCAAGTATTGCACAAGCTCATTATCCCAGTAGTTATAGTAACTAGCCTGGCTTACCAGTTTTCAGGGTTTTTACAGCTACCTTACTCTAGTGGAACCTACCCAACCAGGTTAGAGCAGCTGTTAAAATATCAGCTGGGGGTGTGGGGATCCCTTGTGAATTTTATGGCCAACTTTACACCAAGAGTTACCAACAAACTACTAGCAAATACCCCAGCACACAGTGGCACTAGACTATTGCAAAGAATGCAGTTATCATTATCTACCATTGGTTAAGGTTATGTAAGTTTCCCTCCCTCCTGCTCTCTTTTTTCTGAACTATCACCTTCCTTTGTGAAACTGACACCGCCTTTACTGTCGATTCCATCCGCTTTTTATTTACAATTAGCTAATCACTCGCCTTTTTGCTTCCCGTCCGTTCTTTTATAAACTTACGCTCCCTTACCTCGCCCATTCCAACCGCTTTTTACAATTAATCGCATTTTGCCTTCTCTTTCTTACTTTTGCCTTCGTCTTTGAAACCCTCGCCGCCCATCCTCGTCCACTAAACAGCTAATACTATTGGTTATCCCTCTTAAAATCATTAGGTAATTATGTGACCATTTATTCGGAAGTGAATTTATTATTCACGTTTGTGTGTGGTGCCTGCTATTAAAATTAGACTTTTTTTACAAAGAAAGTGTTACGATTAATAAAGCAACATATAGGTAAGTTAAATTATATAAACTAGCTTGACACAAAAATCACACCAGTACATAACAAAGTTTAAAAAAATTATTTTATACTGAGTTCAATATTAGAGATATAAATATTTTCGTTAGATGTTCTCTGATCGCCACATATCCTCACTTCAAGATTATCTGTTGTGGGAGCAGGTAGAGTCGTACAAAACCATGGAGGCCGATTGAATTCACAACAAGTGTTTGTACCTGTACATCCTATTCCATCCCACAGAGGATCATCTTGTAGAACACTAGAACCAGGACTGCCACGGCTTCCTGTATCACAGAAATAGTTATTGCCCACAAATGAAGGGACAGAGTAAGGCCAAGGAGAAGAATTAGGAGTTGAACAAGGACAGTGATAACTTAGTCGACTAGAAGTTTCATAGAAAGCAGACACAAATGACCATACATGTATCCTAAAGCCTCGAGGACCATGTGTAAGAGATACTCCATCTATATACCAGCTATTGAGACTAACATTACCAGTTACGGACGAATTAAATGCATTCGGTGAGTTAAATTGATATGCCTTAATACGTCCACAGACTTGTGAATACCTTACACCTCGTGTGGAATAGATGACTGAGTTACAGCTTGCACTACTTGAAGTTTGGCGACCACATGCTCGGACAGGTGAGCTTATAGAAGCCCATGCACTAGGACAACTCTGAGAGGAGTTAGTCATATCCAAGTAACCCACTCTAGTCCAATTAGAATTCAATCCATTACAATCGCAGTCACTTGAGCATTGTAGGTAAGTCTTAATGGCATCACTTATGTTGGAAGAAGTTATGGCGTTATTGTGAGATGAAGGACATCCTTTGAAGGAAGCTGATGGAATGCGTATTGGAAAGTCACATTCACAAGAAGCAACTATGAAGAGAGCAGGTAGGAGTATCCAAAACTTCATTTTAATAATAATTATTGTGTCTAAAAATTTTATACCAAGAAAGATTTTAAAATAAATTAGTACATTAATCAGGTTCACACTAACCTTCGATGATAATTTAAAATTCACCTCCTACTTCAACGCTTGATTACCAATGACTGGTTTAAAGTGAAAAGTTTGTGACTATTGCTTTTATACCGGAACTTATACGTACAAGTTAAAAGTCTGATGTAACAAAGTGCACCAATTTGAAGTAAAAAAATTCCCTAGTTAGAATATGCTGTATTAGGATAGGATATAATGAATATTCATTATCTTTGGTAATATAAACTGTTTATCCTATTTAAGTTGGTCTCGTAGTAAAGTGAGTAGTTTGTACACATTATTTTACAAATAAGTTGTAAGGACCAGATGTCACTTTTTATTAATTTTTATTTTATTTTATTTTTTATTTTTTAGCTATTTATTTGGTTACAGCAAATATACCGAAGTGGTACAGTAATTTTTTTTCATAAGTCCAAGTGAGTAAATAGCGAGTCAAATTTGGAAGAGAACATCATGGTCAAAATTGTGAAATTACTGGCAAAGATATATCAGACTCCTTTACTGAATATGGTGTACATATGTACAACTTATATAAAATGTTAAAATTGTCCCAACTCTTGTTATGATATTGTTCTCTGATCCTTCAGTGGTTTTGACTATTGACAAAGATGAAGTTAGTAATCGAAAGAACTTGAATTGCATATAGTTTTAATGCTTTTCAGTTTCTTCTTTTTCCATTTGTAATTTTATAGTCTGAATTCCTAATAATTTGTCTCATAGGAGTTACAATGGCTACCACTTTAAAAGTATATATATTATATAATATACTCATGCATACCTACTTGATGGCAATATCAACATATACAGTCATAGTACAATATTGCATTGCAACATTAATTAGAGCTTGCTTACTAACTATAACACAATAACAAAGTTTTCATTGTCAGTCAATATCTCTTTAATATGTAATATTGATTGTTGCAATTAATTAATGTATTGAGACAGAATTACAGCCTATCAGTCCTGCCTTGCACAATACTCCTCGTTCAAATTTCCTTCTATTTTAAGCACATTATATAAGATAGAATGGTTGAGTATTGCAACCCTAAAAAAACCAATGCGCCAGACAGTCTGCACAGAATGAGCAGGTGTGCAGAAATTAGCATGAGTACTACAATGTGTGATAATTACAACTTTTTATGATGAGTATTGCTACAAACAGGAAAGTGTCCAAGTGGCTGTGGGACTAGTTGGCTCTTTCCTGCTGCCACCCAGAGAGGGGACTTGCCCAATGGACTAAGCTGACTATGGAGGCCTGCTGCTAACACTCTACCCCTCCTTAGTTAGGTGGCCCTAAGCCTATTCCTAGTAGGATTGCAGAAGAGTTTGACACAGAGGTTAATCGATCTCAACAAAATCTGGCAATGCACAACTCTTGAGTTGTATGAGACAAGGCTAAGGTATATAAAACCATGCCACACACACTTACAAAACTGATGTTGCTAGTAGATTCATAAGCGACATGTAATTTGATGGATAAAACTCACAATTGACTATGCACACACATGCATACACACAACTATGTCTATTGTTCTAGTCTCTATTGAGGTCACCTCCTTTCTGATTTAAGGGGCACCTCACCTCTTGTTTGCTCAGGTATGTGGGCATTCCCACAGTGGCAACAAAATTTTGTGTAAGTATTTGGTTTGTGAAGTCACTTCCTGTATTCATGAAATTCTATTACTACTGTTTAACTACATTACATTCATCGTTATAGATTTATTTTTAACTGCATTACGTCATGCTAGTCAGAGTTGAGGCTATCACATGTGTTTACTCTATCAGAGACAGCATGTATTATTAGCTCATTAAACTAGCAAGCACTTTGTTTCTTTATCTGTTTACCTTAAGGAATAGCTATACCCACAAACAAATGTAGCACATAGCTTTTGCTGGGTTGTAGTGCCCAAGTCAGTACACTGTAGTTGTATTTCATAAGAATTTGATGATATAAAGGAATAAACCATCAAGATACTTCCTCGTGCTCAATTATTATACTGCATTATTTAAAAGAGAAACTGAGTGTTGCTTTAATTATGCCTAACCCTTTATTTTTATTATTGGACCAATTAAAAAAAAAGGTGATGTTACACATCCAGCCCTCATTAATACAATATTTCCACATAAGAACTTTGTACACACTTCCTGATTTGTAGTGTAGTACTCATCATTAGCGCAAATTTGAAATACTATATTGTAGTCTCACACCTCAAACTGTCGACATTTTATCTCTTTTTGTTATTACATTATTTAATTTAGAACTTTATAGGTGAACTGAAGAAAAAATATATATACAACAGAATTTTTAGGGTATAAATTTTATAACATATTGTGTTTTTGCATTACAATGTTTCATTTTGTGCAGCGAATATTGACAGAATTAAGTGACTGATTGCACACTTTGTCAAGACACTAAGCAAACTGTAACCAATTTGTCATTGTAAGTATGCTTTAATTACTGTAACAATAATTCAGCATTTTATTATAAGACTGTATAATGAAAGTCGAGCTAGTGATGCTGCCTTGGTAATGAAATTATCTAGCTATGGCACATTTGCAGTTCATCTAAAGAAATCATGAAATACTAACAATTTCTGTTTGTATTAAGAATAAATGATGATGTTCTCAATTTGTGTTATTATTTGTAATTTGGCTAAACACTTAGCTGTTCTCTTTGTATGAGTAATAGCACGGGTAACCGTGCTATTCGGGATTAATAGCACGAGTAACGCTAATGTGCTATTTCAATCTATTTCAATTGCTTTACGGGTGCTATTTATTTTTACTATGAACTTCATAAGTCTTATTGCTGTATATCCGGTCAGACTACCAACAAACATTTCGTATGTTAGTGATGATGTTATTGATCACATAGATGCATATCTTGGGGATGAGAAAAACACGTATGATTGTAAACTACATGATGACAATAATAATTGGACACAAGTGGGCTAGTGAGATATGACTTCCTCCCAGTCCTGTCCTAGTGCATGGGCTACTGTCAACACTATACAGTTAGAGGATGTGGGCATCAGCTATGTTATACTGGCAATTGTGACTCTGTGTTCTATTCTACACATTATATGAGTCTGTGGATTTATTACAGCCAACAAGAATGGTGATCGTGAAGGATTTTTAAAATTATGGCAAGGCTATTGATAACTATTATGTACATGGTAGTTCTCAACGTACCAGGACTCATACTTGGACATTTCTCACTGAACATTATGAAAAGGCTTCAACTGAAATATGTCCATGTCACAGCAAAAAAACAGAGTATGATATATTCATATCAAAATTGGTACGATATAGCATGCCACCATAAAGTCGGTATAATACCTTTAACATTTTGCTATGGTACGATATACATACCACAATAGGTATCATGTTGTACAATAGAATATTGTAATTTGCTTCTGGTGTTATTTTTGTTTAAAAATAGCTAAGTATTCTAAAAAGAAATATGGTATGTAGATTTCTCTTTAACGTCATCTGGATTCTAAATAATCAACAACATTAATTTATTACTTCATTATTTTAACTATCATTTTTTCTTACATTAACCGATTAACGGCGAACTAAAATTTGCGATTGCGCCTCGCGTAACGCGGCCGCATTCTCACGAGACAATAGGCTGATTCATAGCTTGGTGGGGGGGCCACACAAAACCGGACCTAGGAGACGAACGTTAGAATATTGCCTTTGGGAAAGTATTGTCGGCAGATAGAGTGCGCTCTAGGCTATCTAAAAAGAGAAAGATCGACGCTGTTAGGCTAAGGCGGGCAGACCATCTCCCCTAGGGAACAAACGCTATTGATTGTTAGCAAAAAAAACGTTTTTGTAAATCATACGTCGACTCTTTTCTGAACTGATGGAAGGCTATATTCATGGACGAAGTAGCATGCTAGTGGATCAAGTAAGTTAGTAAGATTTAGAGCTCCATATTATCGCCCTATATATAGGTAGACTTTGTTTATGATTGTAAGGTTATTCAGGTGTGGTTTATTTAGAAATAAGCATAGTAGGTAAGGATATAAAAAGATACAATATACAAATAAGTGAAGTTTCAAGCAAGGTAAATAAATGGCTGAGGTAAATGTTACATTCTAAAATGCCACTTAGCAAAACAGTCATCAGCAGTGCCCGGGTGGCATAACCATACACCACACTCTCTGCATGCCCATATGGTGTCAGATCTTTTCTTCTTCTCTCTGCATAATGAGCATCTTCCCCTCTTCCTCTGTTCACTCATGTAAGGGAATTGAGCCATCAATAGCTTCTTTGGTTTTCCATATCCCACGGTTGCCCGTGAACAGTAGTTACTAATGAGTTCATTTGCCAGTTGACATCTGAAATCCTTGATTTTTAATTTTGAACTTGGATGACCATAGTGGTAGACGATGAAACCATTTGTGATAGCCACATCAAACAGAAAGTTATAGATATATTTATAAACCTTCCTACATTTCATCCTCACATGATAGTAGCCCCTCAGCTGATCACCTCTATCAACTCCTCCCATCTTCTGATTATATATCTTGATTGCTACCGGACAGGTAATGGATGCTCTGGTCCCATCTTTCTTCCTTCGCATCACACTGGAAGACTCGGTCGGATCACATGCAGTGTACATCGCCATGACTACTTTAGTGTCCATCCAAGCAGTGGCACACACATTGTCAGACTGCACTGTAACAGACTCTCCCCTGGTAGGTGTATACATACATATTTTATCACAACAAATTTATGTTATTCATTATTGTTATTATTATAATATTGCAAACTATATCTATGTCATAATTTATTATTATTATTATTATTATGAGTATTATTATTTTTATTTTTATTTCTAGTGTATTTTTATGTACATAATAATCAATACAAACCTGGAACGTAATTTTGCTTTTTTTAGATCAGTGGGAAAGTGCTTCCTATCATTTCTGGCTGTTCCACATCCATACAGACCCAAGGCTTCAAGATCGCACAGGAGCTGTTTCGAATTTAAAAAGTTGTCAAAAAAGACATGATGGTATTTCTGTTGGAAATCTTGGGTAAGGTCTTTCACCACTCTACTGCTTAAATTGTGTTCTGTTGTATTTACTTTCTTGCCTGTGTAAATCTGAATTCTGGAAAAATAGCCATTGGAACTGTCTGCTAAAACCCAAACCTTGATCCCTCTCTTTGTTGGTTTTTTAGGCATATATTGTTTCATTGTAGATCGGCCTTGAAACTTGATCATTGCCTCGTCCACAGACAAATCCTGTCCTGGTGTGTAGACAACCGAAAATCTTGTCTCGAGGTATTCAAAAATGGGCCGAACTTTTGCCAGGCGGTCATACTGTGGTGAGCCTCTTGGTGCTACTGTGGTATTGTCTACAAAGTGGAGATAGCGACTAATTTCCATGAATCGATCTCGAGAGATGCGATCAGCGACTGGAGCATAGTGATACACCGGATTTCGTTTCCAATAATCTTCCAAAGCAGGAAGGGAGATGTAATATTGAGGGAGGTGGAAGTAGCTATAGTAGAAGCTGGCTCAATAGAATCATTGGTATTGAGTGCTGGCGAATTTGCTTCTGTCTCACCTATAAGAGAATATTATTTTAAATTTGTTATTATTATTATTATTATACTTGTATGAAATTCCGGTAGATATTCATCACTGTCAAAGACAGCAATTTCATCTGAGTCCTCGACCATATCCTCACCACCAGAGTCATCACTAGCCTCAGCACAACTATCACTGCTACAGTCGAAGTCCTCGTCACTGCCCTCTTGAACCGGTTCGTAAACATCATCGAAGTCGTCTTCATTCTGATGCAGAAGAGCAAGTACCTCACTTGCAGTCAGCTTTCTACTTGTCATGTTATGAGCACTTATAGCTAAAATCACAATATTTGTTGTTAAAAAATGTATATTCTTACTCTATATTATTCCTTCTTATTTACTATAAACAGTATTATTCAAACTAAATTTACACAACTATTTCTAATGGTAGCCTATACATTTTATAAGGATATAATAAACTTACACCAGTCAACAATACACTCCTGGCTCTGTGATGCAGCTACTCGCCTGGGATTAGTAGGCGCTCTTTTCTACGCGTCAATCGCGGTTACCGATTTAGCCGCGTGTACGCGTCAATCGGGGTTAATCGGTTAAGGGGGATGGAAATATTGATCAATAGCTTTGACGACCATTACCGAATACATTATCATTTTTATACCTGTGGGACCGCCCACCATGAAAGGAATGCATTGATGGAGTCAAGAACATAAACATTAGCCCATGAGAACATAAACATATGTCATAGAATTATCTTAGTAATTAGTGTAGATTATGTTCCTAATGCCATCCATTGTGTTTCACCCTCCCTGGTAGTTGGGTTATTTAAACAGTGGCCCAGCTGCAAGGGTTCGATGTTGAGTTTTGTAAAAGTCCTCAAGCAAGAGTTTTATGCAATCAGAGAAGAAGCTCGGTTGTCTCCTTAAAGGCAAGACTAGGGTCAGCCTATCTAGGGATTGCTGTGTGCGATTACTGAGAGCATAGCTCAACTACAACGCTGAGAAACTTCTCGCCTCAACTCCTGGTGGCAGCGTGTGAACCTACCCCCACAATACCTATAAAACGACTATTACTGAACGGTGTCTCTAGCTAAAAAGTGGTCTGGTTTTGGCCGGTTCCGCCGGCTCTGCCTACTCAGTACACCACCTATTCATTAAACCTATACGGGAGTCAAACAAGAAAACCTGAGCCTAAACAAATAACAACTAGCTAAATCTGTGTATGTAACATTCAGAATATATATGAGTAGCTAAGTTAGATCAGTAATTGAAACAGTTATACCCATTAGAAATCTCTATTCGAGGTAAATAGATCTCATACATACCTTCTTGGAAGTGAATAATTATTGCCCAAGGTCTAGACTCGTTCAGTACATATCAACAAAGTCAACCAACAAACAAGACCTAGCTACTAGCTTGTATTGCGAGCCAGACCCCTAGCGATCGGTAAGGGGATTTGCTACTCTTGCTAGTTACTCTCCCAACTAACTTCTGCCATTGAGCGAAAGACATTCATTCAGTCATAAATAGACGTACATGGCCCTGGCTTTCATAGGTGTACTTTTGTCAGTATTTATTTCGTATTTCCAGTGTTTCGCCGGGGAGTTTATTATTAGGTTACTAGAAGATATTGCTACTCCCGACAGAATTCACAAAGTAAAAGTTGATGTTTATTTATAAGGACGACAACTCAGTTCAACTCGCCAATACAGTCGAAATTATGAGAGTGGGGCTCAGTAAGTCGTTTCTATTAAGTTTGATGCTACTTAAGAATTTTTTTTTTAATTTTGATTGTTCCATTCGGTTCAGTCAGTACGGTACTTACACTATTCTCATGCCTTCGGCTTTCAGTAGTGTAAATCCCGTACCGACCTTCACCTCGTGATGTAACCTATATTTAGTATGACACGCCCTAATATTATTATACCTGCTCATAATTCCATGAGGCATAGTCGGGTGCTTAAAACAAGTGTTACTGCACATCCAGCCGAACATGCCATCTAAAACATTAAAACATAAATAAAATAACTAAAAAAATACAAACGTTAAAAAAAATCGACTTTTAAGTTAACTCACTTCCAACTAACTTATTTGAAGAGAAAATACCAACTCTCTGACTACATTTATTAGACACGTTATCATAGGATTATTTGTCCCCAGGACAGGATGTCCCCCGGACATCTAGTCCTAGGACCACGAGTCCCCCCGGACATTTGGTCCTAGAATTACCTGTCCCCTCTTTATGATTGGGGACATCTGGTCCTAGGACTATCTGTCCCCTCCTAGGATTATGTGTCCCCCGTACTAATGTACAAAAATAACAATATTATTTATCCATTTTAATTATATAAAACTCTCAAATTTGTTCTATTTTCTCACTAATGCCATTGATGTAGTTAGGGCAGAACTAGTATTCACTCTGTGTTGGTATTCTTGTACTTGGGTGGATATTCACTGTAACAACGATACTGTGCATAACACACCAAATATGGTGTATACATCATTATAGCAAAATGCATTTTTTCAAAGGTTAGCTATATACTGGTTTTCGCGGAGAAGCTCACATATAGCTTTATAAATATGGTAGCTACTAAGCTACTAGTTTACTCCCGAACAATAATATTTCAATAAATGTGACAGTCTATGGGAAAAGGGGACACTTCACTTAAACCAAAAAAATTGAGTTTTTTATGCTAATAAAAAGCTACAATTTATCTCAACTTAGTGCTAAAATACTGGAGGGTAAAACCTTCGACGCGCAGAGAAACTGGCAGTTGAACTGGGCTGTATTCAGCAAAGCAATTGAACTAGAAATCGAGAAAACATAAATTGAATTTCCACTTCCGGTATAATTAATGTTTCCGTATACTTAACGGCGTACTCCGCATACGCAATTAAATCGTACAGCCGCTTTTTAACGGCGACTAACCAAGTTTGCGTACAGTTCTTTTTAGCTTTCAGAGCGTCTCACAGCCTGTCTTGTCGGAATCCTTGGCTACTCTACTCCATGTAGTGGTAAACTTTCAACCAGAAGTAAGCTGTAGATTGCATGCACTATTCTCAAAGCTATGCCGTTTTTTTTTAGCTGCTAGTTCGAAACTCCGCCCATTCCCCGTTTATTGTACTTCGAGAACGAGAGAGAATAAAAAGTAGCTTGTCTTTCCACGGCACGCTTGGGGTCTTTTAAGTTGTTTCAGCATTTGAAATTTGGCGTAGACTTAGAGTAAAGGTCACTAAGACTAATTCTGCAAAAAACAAAAATAGGAGAAAGAAAGAATTTTTCGTATGACTTACTTCTGGAGCCTATATCTCAATTTCAATTTTTGCGTGAAGTGCCCCCTTTTCCCGTAGACTGTCACAAATAGCTAGTTACTACATAAATGACAATAATAGTGGTGGTTAAGGATGTCACTTTCAATGTTGCAACATTTCTGATGGTACCACTCTTTACATATGTTACATTGTACTAAAGTTCCAAATTTTGAATATTTATTCCAGGGCAAACGGCATACACAGTATATCCGAATTTCTTTCTCAGACAATAATCTTGACTTTGCTAAACGATGTTTACTCAGACCTGATGGAAATACTGTTAATTTTTAATTCTCAATACACTGGAGAAAATGGCTCCGCATGTCATCCTGATGACAAGTTTGAGTGTGGGGATCAAAGCCCATACACAGGGATGTGGCAAAAGAGATAGCAAATAATCCACACTCGCTACCACCAATCTGTCGCTGTACATTAACATGTCTTACTATAAACGAATTTTTTGAACACTTAAGTATTGCGGCCAGTTGCAGCTGAAGGCAATGTGAATTCATAGTTAGTGTAGGCATACTGTCATAAACATCCACATATCCCTCAGGTGAAAATATGTTGGAAGCACACACCCAGTGATCTTCAACATGAACAATTTGAACAAAATTATTGCACGGTGATGTGAACTTCATTACAGCTTCTAATACTACTGTATCCTGTAATCCATTTTGGGATGGAAATTGTATCTTCAGCAATTTTTGAGCTGCATTAATAAATAGATCATTAAGCCACTGCCCAGAAGTTAGCTCTTGCTTATCTCTTAATGTCAATAATAAGTCCTTCTTCCAAGATTTAGGTGAGGGTAGCAGAGACATTTCATCACTCAGAGTGATTGGGCTTGAAGTCTGCAAAGGAGAAGTACTTTTGTTCTTGTATACAGCAGAGCCTTCTGGAGAGTCATTATCAGTAGCAATGGAAGTCGCCAGAGAAGTACACTTTTTGTTTGGTACAGGTGATAAGTCTCCAGAGTTGAGGTCTTGCTGGTATTCATATTTATCCATGGATGTGTTTTTAGATAAACTATCCATTGCATGATCTGGCACAGAATCAAGTTCTGTACAACGACATAGCAAAATCAATAAACAAACACAGCTTTAAACATTTCCATAGCACTGAGTTACGACACAAACAATAATTTTTAATTATACTTACACTTTACTATATGTGACCGTCTACGGGAAAACCGGGCACAACGCGGCGTGCGTAATATCGAGAAAAGATCGATCGATTTCTTTAAAATGTATTGTTTCAAGCCTACGGAAGGGAACGGTTAGGTCTATTATAGCAGGAACGACTAAAGCTGCGACGATAAAACTTGGAGAGCTCAATATCTGGACGCCGACAACTCCGTAAGTGCAACAAAAAAAAATTCGAAGGTGCCGCGTTGTGCCTGGTTTTCCTATAGACGGTCACATATACATTTGGTCCTAGGTTTAAGTGTCCCCCCAAGATATTTAATCCTAGGATATATTGTCTCCCTTCAGAAATAAGTGTCCCCCCATCATTCCAAGTATCTACAGCCATCTTAGGGTAATGTATGTATTCATGAAGTTATAAAAACATTCAAGACAAGTGAGAGAAATATGGACTGATGCAACTAAACCAAGGGGTAGAGGAATATAACAATGGAAAAAAAATACCTTATGCCTATCAATCTGGTACTTAAATTCAGAATACTTTTGCTGACTATCCACTGAAATTCAGTGTCCCCTGCTGTGTTGACATTAGTTCAACTATTTGATTTCAGTGCTAACATTCAATTACAATTACGATGACACACCAATTGTAATTGACTGCAACCCTGGAGCTTACATTTATAGTCCCCCTATTGTGTAATCTTTATCCCTGTATCTGATATAATAGTGTAATAGTTGCCATTTACTTTTATTTAATAGAATAAAATTCAAAGCATAAGTTGGTACATAGGCTTAAGTGTTTTTGGTTAACACTTATCACAGATATACTTCTTTATTGTATAATCAGTCGAATTTATGTTGCAGCAGTGCTCATGATACCACTCCTTACATCTGGAACATTGAATCATGGCACCCTTTGTTGTATCATCTTTGTCCCAAGGTAGGCGACATTTGCAGAAAATTTTGAGTTGCTTTTCACTCTTGACTCTGTTTTGTCTTGCAGCCTGCCGATGATGATATGGTAGAGTAGGAAACATTTCAAATTCTTCATCATTAATGCATGCTTCATAATGTGTTCGCATTTGAGCTTGATCATAACGAATTGTGCTTGGATCTAAACCCAAACAAAGTGTGTATGCAAATGCTATTGCAAATAGACCACATTCTGAACTACCATTTTGTCTTTGCACATCTATGTGTCTTACACAGAACGAAGCTGCTGGACATTGCAATATTAGAGCAAGCTGTCTTTTTAGGGTCCTTGAATTTCTGCTACAAGTAGAGCAATCAAAAACATCAACAGCTCCCGCAGGCGAAAATCTGTTGGAAGTACATACCCAATGGTTTCCATTGATATATAGGATCTGTACAAAGTTGTTTGTTCCTGAGTGATATGTCCTACACTGTTCTACCAAGAGAGTGTCTTGAAGACCCTGTTGGAGTGGAAATTGTTCTCTCAGTAAAGACTGGGCAGCATTGATATGCTTATCAGTAAGCCATTCTCCACACCTCACTGTTGTTCTATCACTTTCATGCAATCCTAATCGTTTGTTCCAATATTTCACAGACGAAGTATTTGACTCAGTGACTGTAGATGGAGAAATTTGCGGTCTTATTTGTGATAGGTTGCAAAGCAATTCTGGAGGAGATGTATTTTTAAGAGGAGAACTGCTAACTGTGTTTGGTTCACCTACAATCACACATGTTCTATAATCACATACCTAGCAACACATTTACACATTAGTGACCACTTCCCAGTAGTGACCAACTTAAATCATTACACTATAGTCCATAGCACTAAAGGCATAGCACTATCTCTGATGCTCATAAATGCTGCTAAAAGTGTATACAGCAGTGCTAAAAAATGAAACTTAATTAGAGGGTACGTTAAAGTCAGCATCCACACCAATAGTAATCCAGGTATGCCTAAACTAAGTGAACACTTGTATACACCTTCTACTCTGAGCTTTAGCAAATGTTGCCATTGTAGTATTAAGACAACAATACCTGCTAAACTATGAAAAAGATCATCACTTGCACTACTGGAGTGTACGATCAGGGGTGATGGAAGCACAACACTATTAGTGGAAATACCTGGAGAATGGAATGAGAAAAGTTATATTATCAGTAACTTAAAATATATAGTATTTCAAGAAATTATCATACAGGAAACTTTGTTACTGTTAAGAGTTTTATTGTATGAACAAATATACTTGGCCACACAACATTACTTAGTCACATAGCAGGGATTTTAAAAAGATAATGTGTGGGGGGAGGGGGGGTTAAGTCAGTATTTCAGCAAATTGTGGGGTACTAGCAGAACAATCAAAATACATTTGATTGATCACTAGGAGTATGTGTGGTGGGATGGTAGAGCTTCCACCAATATCCTAACTGAACTTTCCTCAAAGCCAATCACCCTCCTCTAACATTGCAGCTAAGTTAAATGACTTCTGTTTGTTTTTAAATGTCACAATGAAGTGACTGTTGGTAAAACCAACAGAAACTTTTATTGGTATTACATTTACACTGCATGACCTTTACCTTGTGGTGATGAGGTAGGTGGTACCTTCAACTGTGAGAGTGGAGGCATTGGTGGAGGAAGTGGTGGAATGCTGTCATCAAATATTGCTACAAAAATGATAATGTATTATCACAAATTGTGGTCCTTAGGAAAATTAAAATACATAGTAGAGCAGCAACACAAGACAAAAAGTGTACCTAATTGTGCACCACTGGGAAACTGAACTGGACCACAAGGTCACAAAAAGGCTTATAAAATCGTCCATTTTACCACAACGTGGGGGGGACACTTATGCCGGAAGGGGACACGTGAGCCTAGGACTAAATGTCCCGAGGGGGACAGTTGGTACGGGGGACCATTTTTCCTCCGACAACGTATCGACTTTAAAAATAGTAAATTTTAGGAAAGATTAAATTTTTGCTCAGCACGAACAGAAGTTAACCGTAATTTTTTCTTTATACTTGCTCAATATATTTATGTATGTGCATTAGTTGTTTTTTTTTAAAAGCATGCTCGATGGCTCTAATATCTTGCTAGTGGTGTATTATGGAGCAAAATTGACATGTAGAAATATTGATCAGCAAATTAAAAACACAAATTGTACAGCATTTTCGCATTATATATTTTTTTTTGCTATTTATAAGCATTTTGAGTACTTTCTCACTTTAGATACCTTGCATGTCGTTACATTTTGAGATTTAAAATGATAACTTTTTTGTTTTGTCAATTTAATTGGACCTTTGCAACATGCAAGACCACTCATTAATTGTATCTTCCAATCTCTACTTGAAATTATTAATTCAATAAGTTCGATTTATATATATATAGTTACGGTAAAAATCGTATTACTAATTTTATAGAGTGGCCTTGCATGTTGCAAAGGTCCAACTATATCGACACGAAAAAGAAAAAAAGTTAGGTTGGTATCGTGTCGATATAGATGGACCTTTGCAACATGCAAGGCCACTCTATAATTGAATCTCCCAATCTCAACTTGAAATCATTAAGTCACTAAATTCCATTTCTATATATATAGATGCTGGTAAAGTGTAACCCCTAAATTTACCTCACTAACTTGAGACAGCACTGGAGCTCCTTCTACTCCTTCTCTTTCTCCTCCTTCTGAAGACTATTAACACAAAAAATGTTTAAAAATCATATTGCATCCGTATATAAATAAATATCTTCTACTTTTTCGAACATTAAAAATAAACAACAAACAATTACAATGGAGGATCTCACGAGACAATAACTTTTTTCTTTTTCGTGTCGATATAGTTGGACCTTTGCAACATGCAAGGCCACTCTATAATTGAATCTCCCAATCTCAACTTGAAATCATTAAGCAGGGTTTGATACAGAGGGGGGGGAACCCTGGGATTTCCCCCCCTTGAGCAGAGTTTCCCCCCCCTATGATTTTCACCTATACTTATTAAAACATACAAAAAATACTTTTCCTCCCAACTTTTCTTGTAGGTAAGCCTAGATTTGTACAATTTCTTCAGGCTAGCCTTTGAATGCTTTAGGTTGGAGCGTTTGGGATTGCCTCAGCCAATGTTCATCTTTATATTACGTCCCTCTGCTGCACTTCTTCCCTCTGCTGCACTCCTTCCCTCTGCTGCACTCCTTCCCTCTGCTGCACTTCTTCCCTCTGCTGCACTTCTTCCCTCTGCTGCACTTCTTCCCTCTGCTGCACTCCTTCCCTCTGCTGTACTTCTTCCATCTGCTGTACTTCTTCCCTCTGCTGTACTTCTTTCCTCTGCTGCCCTTCTTCCCTCTGCTGCCCTTCTTCCCTCTGCTGCACTTCTTCCCTCTGCTGCACTTCTTCCCTCTGCTGTACTTCTTTCCTCTGCTGCCCTTCTTCCCTCTGCTGCACTTCTTCCCTCTGCTGCACTTCTTCCCTCTGCTGTACTTCTTCCATCTGCTGTACTTCTTTCCTCTGCTGCCCTTCTTCCCTCTGCTGCCCTTCTTCCCTCTGCTGCACTTCTTCCCTCTGCTGTACTTCTTTCCTCTGCTGCCCTTCTTCCCTCTGCTGTGCCCTTCTTCCCTCTGCTACCCTTCTTCCCTCTGCGGCCCTTCTTCCCTCTGCTGCACTTCTTTCCTCACCTCTTCTCTCTTCCTCCCTCACCTCCTCACTCTCTCTCTGCTGCACTGCTCGAATCTGTTCCTTGTCTTCCACCGATTCATAGCTATCACATTAGCTTTTTTTTGGTTCGGATTCACTTCCTTTGGAGCCACAAGGTCTCTTTTTCCTAAAATACTTTCTGATATCCATTAGCTACTACTCATGGCAACTTCTACAGTCTACCAAAGCAACAAATATACCCTTACCAACCAGGCAGCTGCTTCACAATGACCAGTGCTAAAAGCAACTTTCAAACTGGAACTGGTGATCCATAAAATGATACACCTACTCCATTCAAACTAGAAGGATAACCTATTAGGAGTCTGGCTTAATTAATGTCAGAGCTATTCAGCTTTCAAAATGAACAAAGCTGTTTATTAGAGGTAACCAATTGATCAATACATAAATATAATAAAATAAGTTTAATTTCCTTACCTTATTAGTATTGCAAGGACAAAAAAAAATGCAACTATAAGGTCGCTATTTGACTTTCCCCCCCCTAGCAAAAAATCCTGTATCAAACCCTGTTAAGTCACTAAATTCCATTTCTATATATATAGATGCTGGTAAAGTGTTACCCCTAAATTTACCTCATTGACTGGAGCTTGTTCTACTCCTTCTTCTGAAGACTATTAACACATAAAATGTTTAAAAATCATATTGCATCCGTATATAAATAAATATCTTCTACTTTTTCGAACATTAAAAATAAACAACAAACAATTACAATGGTACATCTTTATAAGCAGCTCTACTTTATGTAACAGTAGTGGTACAATTTTATAACAAGCTTTAATCTATGTAACAGTAGTGGTACATTTATATAACCATCTCTACTTTAAGTAAGATTTATGGTACATTTCTATAACTAGCTCTATTCTATGTAACATTAGTGGAACATTCCTATAATTAAGTTTACTTTATGTAACAATAGTGGTACATCTTTATAAGCAGCACTACTTTATGTAACAGTAGTGATACATTTTTATAACCAGTTGTACTTTATGTAACAGTAGTGGAACATATGGATAGCCAGCTCTACTCTATATACCAAGCTCTACTCTATGCAACAGCAGTGGTATATTCTTATAATTAATTCTACTTTGTATAACAGTAGTGGTACATTTCTGTAAGCAGCTCTATTCTATGTAACAGTAGTGGTACAATTATATAATTAGCTCTACTCCATGTAACAGTACTGGTATATATTCATAACCAGCTCTACTCTATGTAACAGAAGTGGTACATATTTATAACAAAGTGTACTCTATGTAACATGAGTGTTACATACTTACAATTAGCTCTACTTTATGTAACAGTAGTGGTTCATTTTCATAAGCAGCTGTACTTTATGTAACAGCATTGGTACATCTCTATAACTAACTCTATCCTATGTAACAGTAGTGGTACATATTTAAGACTACCACTATGTTATGTAACAATTGTGGTACATTTCTATAGCCTACTCTATGATACAGTAGTGGTACATTTTTATAAGCAGCGGTACTCTATGTAACAGCAGTGGTACATCTCTATAACTAGCTCTACTCTATGAAACAGTAGTGATACATCTTTATATATATATCTATTTCATGTAACAGTGGTGGTACATAAATATAACCATCTCTACTTTATGTAACAGTAATGGTACATTTCTATAACCAGCTCTACTTCAGGTAACGACAGTGGTACATATTTATAATTAGCTCTACTCTATGTAACTGTAGTGGTACATGTTAATAATTAGCTGTACTCTAGATAACAGTAGTGGTACGTCAATATTATCAACTCTATTCTAAGTAACAGTTGTGGTACATTCCTATAACCAGCTCTACTAGTTGTGGTACATTTCTAAAAGCAGCTCTGCACTATGTAACAGTAGTGGTACATTTCTATAATTAAGTTTACTTTATTAAAAAATAATGGTACATTTCTATAAGCAGCTCTACTCTATGTATCAGTAGTCTTACATCTTTATAATTAGCTCTACTTTATGTAACAGTAATGGTACATTTTTATAACCAGCTGTACTCTATGTAACAAAAGTGGTACATTTCTATAACCAGCTCAAATTTATGTACCATTAATGGTACATCCCTATAACTAGCTCTACTCTATGTAACAGTAGTGGTACATCCCTATAACCAAATCTACTTCATGTAAGAGAAATGGTACATCCCTATAATCAGCTGTACTCGATGTAACATTAGTGGTACATTAAATGGATGCTGGTAAAGTGTTACCCCTAAATTTACCTCACTGACTTGAGACGGCGGCAATGGAGAGTTATGAGCAGACTATTAACACAAAATGTTTAAAAATCATATTGCATCCGTATATAAATTAATATCTTCTACTTTTTCGAACATTAAAAATAAACAAACAATTACAATGGAGGATCTCACGAGACACTAACTTTTTTTCTTTTTCGTGTCGATATAGTTGGACCCTTGCAACATGCAAGGCCACTCTATAATTGAATCTCCCAATCTCAACTTGAAATCATTAAGTCACTAAATTCAATTTCTGTATATATAGATGCATGAAACATTAACTTCCTTTTTTTCTCTCGATATAGTTGGACCTTTGCAACATGCAAGACCACTCATTACTGGTAAGTGTCTCCGAACCAAAGAATAGTAAACAGAACTAATACAAAAGTAACACTTACTTCGCCAACTAGAATACCAAGGCAGTTCTACAAGTATATAAACAAATTTAGAAAATGCCAGAAAACAAACACTAATAATAATACTAACCTTAAAATAACGCTCTCTCACTTCTTCTAATACTGAAAAATTCACTGTAAACGTCCTGCAATAATATGCAAAAGATAAGTTTGTTTCTTAAGCATGTTAAATAACTTACTTGTTCCTATTATTCTTCCATAGAATAAAAAAATCTTTAAGTTCGCTTAACACTTCCATGAACCCTCGTTCCGATATCTTGACAGACTTCATAACCTCTTTCTTAGAAAAAACAACCACGTGTCTATTCTTAGAAACATGGTGTATAAACTTTCGACAACAAATTAATGGCTGTGGGAAATAAATTTAACACATATAAGTGTTCCACACATATACATATATATAAATATACGTACTACGCCTCATATGGAGTGACACGGAGACACTGTAGGCAGAAGTGTTTTACCTCCTCTGAGGGTGGCTCGATAAAACCCCTACAAATCTGGTGTTCCCAGACATCGCAATAATCGCATCCGATCAGGTTATCGTTGAACTAAATATAGATCAATAAAATAACCTATATAAAACAAAAAACAAAAAACAAACATACTTGTGAATCTCCACAAACACAGTTTAACCTTATTTCTTCCTCATCCGCCATCAGTCTGATCTAGCAACCGACTACCATACCAACCACGATGCAGACACGTACGTTCACGTGACTTCCGGCAAAGTGTCTCGCGAGGCCATACCCTATTACCGACACAGCGGTCACGTGATTGTAGATAACTGATTCATTTTAAATATGGCTACTAGGGCTCTTAGGAGTATTGAGCAGTCTCCATACTTAAATGGTAAGAATTTGTCCAGCAAAACTGGCTAGAGCGATGTGTAGCTAGTCTGGCGTCTCAACAATTTTCCTTCTATTATTATTGTGCGGTGGCATAGGTAAAGGTGTTATAATTGTAAGGCTACGATGCTTAGAGCCGCAATATTCTTTAATTTAAGGATATATTTAGACAAATAATTCATCATCATAGAACCTCAGCATTGGGAGAGTGAGTTGAATTATAATTACAGATGGAAATGTGGAAGGGTTATATAGAAATGAAGTGTTAATGATAAAAAGTGTTATTGGGGAAGTTCATGCGATGAAGTGTTGATAATAACTGTTTGTGGCAGTCGATAAATTATAAAGGAATAATTAAAATTAACTCGAACGAAAGATTTAGATAGAATGGGGAGAAGGTAGATTTGATAAGGAGTATGAGGAGAATTGTATTGGGAGGCTATTTGAAGTTTATGTACTCACATTAATTAAGAAGGTTGTGATTAATCTGAAACGAACAAGTAATAAGAATTTAATCAGACCTGTTTCGTGTGTAGCAATTAGGTAAAAGGTCTTGCTACATCTGATCAGGGTTATGGCAGGTATAGGCTAGGGTAATGATAACGTTTTAAAGGTTAAAGGTAATTATATATACAGTTAAAAATAGTGTTGAAAATCTATTATGTTGCAGAAATAAGTGCAAATTTGCTTTGGAATGAAATTAAAGATCTTAATATTTGTGTTGTGAAAGTGACTAAACCTTTCGGCGCAATTGAAAAATTATCACGTTTAACACTACAACACAAGAATGTATGTGATTTTCGTCTAGAAGAGATGATAGACTTCAACATTGACTTATTGACGAAGGGTGCTATGAACAACGAAGATCTCAATAAGGCAATAAATTCCTTACTTCCCAATCTTAAAGTTACAAATAAAATAAACGTAGATATCAGTGATCAGTGTATGGAGAAATATGTATTACGTGAATTGATTGACAATTTATTTCAACATATTTCAAGTTCATCAACCTTGGAATACAGAACTCATCACCATTGGGTTGAAACAGTGTTTGGAGATAGCAGTAAAGTGATTTGTGGAAATTTGGGCATGGGGTGCAGTGAATCCACGTGGTATGGTACTGTTGATGGGCGCCTAAGAGGACACTTGCCAGCGAGTTCAATTCCAGTAATTTCAAAAGAAGAAGACGAATATAGTGATGGTGCTTCTGTGGTCGTGGAAGTAAAAAGAAACGCTACACATTCATCCCAGGCTATAGGTTCGGTTGTCGTATCGTCATTCATAGAACACAATTTACATAAGGATCTAAACTCTCTGATCCCATGTATTCTAATAAACTGCTACACACTGCAGATATTTTTGTATGACTGTGAGGCTGACATACTATTGATTTCGGAAAAATTTATTTTCAGGGAAGACAAGGAGGTTAATAAACAGTCTATTCTATTGTTATGGCTCTTTATTAATCACAGGTTAGTTGTAAAAATATAAGCTAGCAGTCTACCGCTTGTATATGTTCAAGTTAAGAATGTATATTAGTACATGGTTTGCAAGATTTATGAAAAGGATATGCTAAAGGATTAAGAAAGCAGTTACGATAAAGTAAAGATTTATTTGGTTCAAAATTTTGTATTATATAAATTCAATATTTTTTTTAATTGTTTAACGTTACTTTTGTTTATAGTTTATTATAACTTACATTTTTTCTATTTAAATTCTAGAATTTTTCTGAAAGAAATTGATAATTCTTCACAACTCATACCAACTTCAGACATACAACAGTATATGTCAAGTTCCGGAATTTTAAATGATTTTAAAGGACTCTCTGATAAGACAATTAATTGGAACTCAGGTGAACGTGGACATAACTCATGCGAAGAAAGTTCACGTGAAACTGTAATTTTAAAGCAATGTTTTAAACCCTTAGCAAAGAAGAGGAGAACTTAGTCAAACTCTTTTTTTTTTCATTTCTTTTCTTTTTTTTTCAAAATTGTATTGCTTGATTGCTGTGTAATGTTAAAATTTATTCTTAACAATGCCCATATATTTGTTTAAATCAAGGGGAACTTGATAGCTACATAGCATGAAGTTTTCCTTACACAAACACACTACACACTGTTTCGTGTGTAGCAATTAGGTAAAAGGTCTTGCTACATCTGATCAGGGTTATGGCAGGTATAGGCTAGGGTTATGATAACGTTTTAAAGGTTAAAGGTAATTATATATACAGTTAAAAATAGTGTTGAAAATCTATTATGTTGTTGCAGAAAAAAGTGCAAATTTGCTAGATTAGTTAGAAGATAATGCGGGATGTACCTGGAGTGGTACACGAGAACTAGCTTACAACACTTGTAGTATGATAAATAACAATAATAAACATGAAAGTGTACAATCGGTACACATGTAAGTCTTTAGCTCTAGCCCTAGCTCTAGCCCCCTAGGTAACACCATTATTGTTATTTATCATACTACAAGTGTTGTAAGCTAGTTCTTGTGTACCACTCCAGGTACATCCTGCATTATCATCTAACTCTTAGATTGTACCGCATGTGGTACTTGATATACCACCTATGTGAAGTAGTGTGTTTAATGCATAATCACTTATTAAGCATGTATCAAGTGTATTACATCACGTACCACAAGGTGGTATGCCACAGAACAAAATTGCATATTTTGAAAAAGCAATATTCCATTAATTGTAAAACTTGCACCACATGTAACACTAGTTTTTCAATTCTTGATTGCTTGTTTTGAAATATATCATACAAGTGTTGCAAGCTAGTTTTCGTGTACCACTGTAGGTACATCCTGCATTATCTTCTAACTCATAGTTTGTACCGAATGTGGTACTTGGTGTACCACCTATTTGAAATAGTGTGTTTAATGCATAATCACTTATAATGCTTGTATCAGATGGGATACATCACGTACCACAAGGTAGAGCTAGGGCTAGGGCTAAAGACTTACATGTGTACCGTTTGTACAACTTCAAGTTTTATTTATTGTTATTTGTAGTCAATATCATACTACAAGTGTTGCAAGCTAGTTCTCGTGTACCACTGTAGGTACATTCGGCATTATCTTCTAACTCATAGTTTGTACCACATGTGGTACTTACTGTACCACTTATGTGAAGTAATGTGTTTGATAAATAAGTACTTCTTATACATGTATCAGATGTGGTACATCACGTACCACAAGGTGGTATGCCACAGAACAAAATTGCCTATTTTTAAAAAGCATTCCATTAACTGTAAAACTTGCACCACATGTAACACTAGATTTTCAATTCTTGATTGCATGTTTTGAAATGTACTGCATGTACCATATTTTGTTTATAAGTTAAATGAAACAGTGTATATAGCAACAGTTTATCTGTGCTATTCTAGTCTCATACAACAAGTGGTACAGTATGTTATACGGCACACAAATTAAGTTATACCGTGTAGTACTTAAAACAAAACAACTTATACTTGTATATACTTGTATTTAGTTTTGTAATTTTGATAGTGTAATAGGTGGTACGATTGGTAAATTCTGTAGTGCTGGTGTTACCTAGGGGGCTAGAGCTAGGGCTAGAGCTAAAGACTTACATGTGTACCGATTGTACACTTTCAAGTTTATTATTGTTATTTATCATACTACAAGTGTTGTAAGCTAGTTCTCGTGTACCACTCCAGGTACATCCTGCATTATTTTCTAACTCATAGTTTGTACCGCATGTGGTACTTGATGTACCAACTATGTGAAGTAGTGTGTTTAATGCATAATCACTTATTAAGCATGATGGTACATAAATTTGAGCTGGTTATAGGAATGTACCATTTATGTTACATAGAGTACAGCTGGTTATAGGGATGTACCACTAAGTAGAGCTTGTTATAGAGATGTACTACTACTGTTACATATGTACCACTACTGTTACATAGAGTAGAGCTAATTATAGGGATGTAAAACACTGTTACATAGAGTAGAGCTAATTATAGGGATGTAGGACTACTGTTACATAGAGTAGAGCTAGTTACAGAAATGTACCACTACTGTTACATAGAGTAGATCTATTATAGGGATGTACCACTAATGGTACATAAAATACAGCTAGTTATAGGGATGTACCACTACTGTTACATAAAGTATGGCTAGTTATAACAATGTACCACTATTGTTACATAGAGTAGAGCTGTTAATAGGGATGTACCACTACTGTTACATAGAGTAGAGCTTGTTATAGGGATGTACTACTAAGTAGAGCTTGTTATACAAATGTACCACTAATGTTACATAGAGTATAGCTGATTATAGGGATGTACCACTACTGTTACATAGAGTAGATTTGGTTATAGGGATGTACCACTACTGAGTAGAGCTTGTTATAGGGATGTATTACTAAGTACAGCTTGTTATAAAAATGTACCACTAATGTTACATAGAGTACAGCTGATTATAGGGATGTACCATTTCTGTTACATAAAGTAGATTTGGTTATAGGGATGTACCACTACTGTTACATAGAGTAGAGCTAGCTATAGGGATGTACCATAAATGGTACATAAATTTGAGCTGGTTATAGAAATGTACCACTTATGTTACATAGAGTACAGCGGGTTATAGGGATGTACCACTAAGTAGAGCTTGTTATAGAGATGTATTACTACTGTTACATATGTACCACTACTGTTACATAAAGTAGAGCTGGTTATACGAATGTACCACTAATGTTACATAAAGTAGGGCTAATTATAAAACTGTACCATTACTGTTACATAAAGTAGAGCGGTTTATAGATTTTTACCACTAAGTAGAGCTGGTTATAGAAATGTACCACTATTGTTACATAAAAATTAAAACTGATTGTAGGAATGTACCATTACTGTTACATACAATAGAGCCAGTTATAGGGATGTACCACTACAGTGACAAAAAGTACAGCTGGTTATAAGAATGTACCACTACTGTTACATAGAGTAGAGCTGGTTAAGGGATGTACGACTACTGTTACATAAAGTAGAGCTGATTATAGAAATATACCACTACTGTTACATAAACTAGAACTAATTATAAAAATGTACCACTAATGGTACATAAAGTACCGCAGGTTATAGGGATGTACCACTACTGCTACATAAAGTAGAACTGGTTATAGAAATGTACCACTAAGTAGAGCAGGTTATAAAGATGTACCACTGTTGTTACATAAAATAGAGCTGATTATAGGGATGTACCACTACTGTTACATAGAGAAAAGCTGGTTATACAAATGTACCACTAAGTAGAGCTGGTTATAGAGATGTACCACTAATGTTACATAGAATAGAGTTGGTTATAAGTATGTACCACTACTGCTACATAAAGTACAGCTGGTTATAAGGATGTACCACTACTGCTACATAAAGTACAGCTGGTTATAGGGATATACTACTACTGTTACATAGAGTAGAGCTGTTTATAGGGATGTACGACGTCTGTTACATAAAGTAGAGCTGGTTATAGAAATGTATCACTACTGTTACATAGAGTAGAGCTGTTTATAGAGATGTAACACTACTGTTACATAAACTAGAACTTATTATAGAGATGTACCACTAAAGGTACATAAAGTAAGGTTTGTTATAGAAATGTACCATTACTGTTACATAAAGCAGAGCTGGTTATAGAAATGTACCACTAAGTAGAGCTGGTTATAAAGATGTACCACTACTGTTACATAAAGTAGAGCTAATTATAGAGATGTACCACTACTGTTACATAAAAAAGAGCTAATTATAAAAATCTACCACTAAGTAGAGCTGGTTATAGAGATGTACCACTAATGTTACATAAAATAGAGTTGATTATAGGGATGTACCACTACTGTTACATAGAGTACAGTTGGTTATAGAAATGTACCGCTACTGTTACATAAAGTAGAGCTAATTATAGGGATGTAGGACTACTGTTACATAGAGTAGAGCTAGTTACAGAAATGTACCACTACTGTTACATAGAGTAGATCTATTATAGGGATGTACCATTAATGGTACATAGAATACAGCTAGTTATAGGGATGTACCACTACTGTTACATAAAGTATGGCTAGTTATAAAAATGTACCACTATTACATAGAGTAGAGCTGTTAATAGGGATGTACCACTACTGTTACATAGGGTAGAGCTTGTTATAGGGATGTATTACTAAGTAGAGCTTGTTATAAAAATGTACCACTAATGTTACATAGAGTACAGCTGATTATAGGGATGTACCACTACTGTTACATAGAGTAGATTTGGTTATAGGGATGTACCACTACTGTTACATAGAGTAGAGCTTGTTATAGGGATGTATTACTAAGTAGAGCTTGTTATAAAAATGTACCACTAATGTTACATAGAGTACAGCAGATTATAGGGATGTACCATTTCTGTTACATAAAGTAGATTTGGTTATAGGGATGTACCACTACTGTTACATAGAGTAGAGCTAGTTATAGGGATGTACCATTAATGGTACATAAATTTGAGCTGGTTATAGAAATGTACCACTTATGTTACATAGAGTACAGCTGGTTATAGGGATATACCACTAAGTAGAGCTTGTTATAGAGATGTATTACTACTGTTACATATGTACCACTACTGTTACATAAAGTAGAGCTGGTTATACGAATGTACTTTGTGCACAAGAAAATTTGTTGCTGTTCAGATAAGTAAAAAATTCGGATAAGTGAAATACATATAAAGTGTATTACAAATAATGAATGTGTCTTAATTCCTCATGAATATAATTAACTTTTCATGAATATCATAATTTGGGTAGTTCGGATATTCGAGGATTCGGATAAGTGAGGTTCGGATAAGCGAGGATGCACTGTATAATCAAATTATATGATGTAACTGAAATACCACAAAACACAAATTTAACCAAGGGATTGGGCAATATTTTGTGTGTCATAATACGATAATGCTAACTTATTATGATTATAAAAGTTCGAAAATTTGATATCATTTAGTATTTCGCCCTCACCTACAGGTTTGGTAGGTTGCAGGTTCAGTAAGCTGATATTATTATTATATATGTAACCCACTGGTTCTGGGTTCTGAAAAAAAAATTACACATATTTCCAAGATGACCACCAATAAATTCCTCCCCGTCTGCCCACACACCATAATATTATATGAAGTCCTAGAAATACACAACACAGTCCAACTAACCTTTTCAAAATTATCTAGTGTAGTTTCTTTAATGTCATTTTCACCTGGTGGCATCTAATACCCAGATACTTTTCAATTGTAATATTTTCTTTTTCATTTTGCACATGCTAGTAACCAAAATTTGACAGTTAGTTTTCCTTACTTTTCTAGTAATCTTTGTAGGTATCTCTTCCTCAGAATCAGACGTAGATAAACATCTCTTCCTGCTTTCTTCCTCATCTTCAGAGTCATCCTCAATACACGTAGGAATGTCAGCATCATACTGAAACAATTATTAAGAGATAAAAGGTGTAAAATACCTTACTTCAAATATATACCTTTGCCTTTTAGGATTTCCAGCATACTATCCTTCACTGTCTCACTGCTACCTTCTCCTTTATGTTGCTTACTCTCTTTAGTAGTGGTCTTTTCTATTAGTTGTAACACTGTATTAAATGTTAGTTCCCAACCCGCTGTTTAAACTTACGTTTGTATCTTAAAAATGTCACTGGCCATGGTTTCCCTTTGTACTGTAAGATTAGAGGTTTGTTAACCACCAAGTCTTCAGATATTAGTGGCTCCAAGTCATCACGTGACAAATCCTTCACTTTCACATTATGTTGCTTTCCAGTTTGTGAACATTCAACCACAACTGTAACTGCAAAATAATTTTGCAAGTGATTTGATATAACAAAGAGATTTTTATAAACTTACCATTTGGATCCAACTGTAACTCTTCCTGAATTAGACTTCCAGAATCCTTAAGCTTTCGTGACAATTCACGGTTTCTTTTTGCACTGGACATTTTCTTTCTCCCTTTCTTCTTCCAAATAATGGCTAACAATCAGTAGCTGTATTTTAATTCCAGCTGCTATTTTTTTTACACGTGACCCCCTAGCTAGGCATACTTCTCGATCTTTGTCTTCCTCTCCCACTCCTTTAACTCATTCTTCTCGATCTTCAACTTCCTCTTCTTCTCCTTCTCAGGATTTGCCATCTTCAATTTCCGATCAGTTATCTTATCCATTATCTGAAGCTCAATCTCATCATTCTTCTGAAAGCACTTTCCTAACTAATTCATCATTTACAACTGGTGACTCTGAAATTGATCCTGATTACTTTAATTCTTTATACTCTGGAGCAAGTATAACTATATGTGGAGCTATGTATGCAATTATGCAGTATTGTATCAATAATAAACTGTCATATCAAGCTATTGAAGACCTTTTGAAGTTATTGGGCATCTTGTGTTCACCTGATAACTTACTTCCTAAGACATTTTACAAATTTAAAAAGTTTTTTCAGCAGTTTCAAGGTGATCATGACCTTCAACAAATATGCATGAAATGCAAAGAGAAAACTTGCTCATGTGACTGTCATGAGTCAAGTGACATTGCCCATTTAGTTCATGTGGATATTCATAAACCACTTCAAACAATTATTTCAGGTAACTTTTTTGCAATATCGCTATAGGAATTACATCATGATTTATATAATTACTGGTTCAATTGTCATTAAATAAAGCAAACATTTCAGCCACAGAAGTTGCCATTATCAGTTTCATAACAAAAGATGACGATACAATTTGAACTATAGCTATTTTCATTGCATCACTGATAGTGTCCACTGGAAGTGGCTGGAACATTTGCAGTATGATAAAAATCGGACTAGTGTATTTGTAAATATAATGTCAATATCCATTCAGAAGTGTTATTAAAAAAGCTTGTTTGTAATTACAGGTAATTGGAACTCTCTTGTGTCACCAACCAGCAACAAAGTACTTGGAGATGTTTGGGATGGAGCCGCCATGAAGCCACTAGTTGTTCCAGGCCGATTCTTCTCAGATCAAAATCATCTAGCTTTATCCTTGTCAACTGATGGTATTCCCTTATTTAAGTCTTCAAAGCTCAGTTTGTGGCTAGTATACTTGATCTATTTAAAGGATTTTTGCAAGAAACCTGTAAGACATGAAAGCCAACAATTTTTGTATTAAACTTGCTATAGAAACAGTAGCAATATTAAAAACAGTAGCAATATTAAAAGTCTATTATAAGAATCGTGTCAGTTTGAACTTGACGATATTTGCTTGAATATTGAAGCGGCAAGACTCTTGAAAGTCTATTGTAAGAATCTTGCCAGTTTGATCTTGACATATTATACTTGCTTGAATCTTGAATATTGTATTAACAAGATTCTTGCAAGAAACCTGTAAGATTCTTTGAAAGATAACTGCCACAAACTCTTGCATAAATCTTACTCTAGAAGTGGCAAGACTCTTGAAAGTCAGTTGTAAGACTTGCCAGTTTGATCTTGACATATACTTGCTTGAATCTTGAATATTGTATTAACAAGATTCTTACAAGAAACCTGTAAGATTCTTTGAAAGATAACTGCCACAAAGTCTTGCATAAATCTTACTCTAGAAGTGGCAAGACTCTTGAAAGTCAGTTGTAAGACTTGCCAGTTTGATCTTGACATATACTTGCTTAAATCTTGAGTATCATTCAAGCATGATAAGTACAAGAACCATGAAAGAATCTTGCAAGGATCATAGCAAGATAACAGCGTAATAATTCTTGTGTGAGTAGCGTTAAGATTCTTGAAAGAATAATGCAAGAATCTTGTGGGTTTTTAAGAGTACCAAGATCTTGCCAAGATGATCTTGGAAAAAATGCAAGATTCTTACAAGATCTTGCCAGGCATTTCTACTTGGGTATTAAAGCAGATGAAAGAGTTCTTGATACTGATTTCAAAGTTAAAATAATAGAGAATGCTGAACAATTCAATAATAGTGCCAGTGATCATTTCATGTTGAATGAAGTACTATTCTTAAATAGACATTCTGCACATCCTTTAAATTTCTTGCATTTTCAACCGTTTTATTGCTGATACTTAATGACCTTGGATACATTAAGTACAGTACATTAATTCAAGCTACTACACTTTCTAAATAAGACTACAACATAATAGTGTACTCAAACCTGTTCAACTAGATGTATCTGACTAACTGTTTGTAGAAGTTGATGTTTCAACATTCACGAACTCTAGGAATTTTTTTTTAGAACAGAATTTTATATGGGGGGAGGGGGAAGAAAGGGGGCAATAGGCATTCTTAAATATCAAGGAGTTCGTTTAAACGAAGCTTAGTTCTTAGGTGATGGCCTTAGAATTGAGTAGTGTGTTCGATAGCTGGTCCTTCGATTGTCACTTAATTAATCGTTTATGTCCTGGGCGCTTTACACCCGCTCAGTTTCAATTTGGTAATTAACAAGTTCATAGCACATCACTAATACTATATGTTTTTTATGATGAAATGTACTAACTTGATTTTATATATTATATTTTTTTTTATTTACAGGATTGACAAGAACAATCAAGGTTGGACATCAAACGACTCCAAAACTCCTCAGAAAAGATTTCCATAATACAGAGAAAGAAAGACATTAGACCCAGCGTCATTCTGCTATAATTCTGATAAATAGTGATTTGCATTCAAATTGACTTTGTAAATGTACAATTGATTTGTAAGAATTCCCACCATTAACTGTTAATCTCTATTGTCTCGAACTGACATTCTATTTTTTCATGCTAACTGAATAGTACTATGAATTTTTGAAATACCTCTTTTGCTACTTCCATAGTATAATTTTATAATAGATTACCCCCTTCTCTCTATCTTTCTCCCCCTACCCCATTTTAATCGCGCACATAAATAATACACCGGAAAAGCACGGGTGGATAACGAACTATTAATTGATGGGTGGAGTCTGGTATTCTGGGCACCGCCCAACTAGACTCGTATTGAACTCGATTCCTGGTGGAAGAAGTTGGCTGGCAAGCGTCTCGGTGTGCAGGCTTTCTAGTTTACAAATGGCTGAGGGCAGTGGGGGAAACGTCCAAAAAATGAATGCTATATTGATAGGTGCTACAGGAGCGACTGGACGATGCTTGCTTGGGTCTTTGCTCAGAGCTAAGGTAAGAAACTTGTAGCTGACTGGTTAACTTGGTTCCCTGCAGCGGTAGGAAGGACTGGTTGCTAATACGTTGACAATTCCAGTGGGAGCCTCTCTGTGTAGAGACTAATTTAGTATAGAGATTGCATGTGAAAGTTTAAGAAATAGTCTGATGAAGCCACATAACCTTTGTAACCGTGAAGTTAGTGCCAGTCTAGTTATCCTATTATTGATTGTAATGTACTTAACTTGTTGGATTGGACACTTCTCTTTAGGATAAAGTTGCCATGGTAACACTATTAACCAGGAGAAAGGTGGACACTGTTTCTGAGGATTATCATGTGAATATAACAGAAGAAGAAGAGCAAGGGCGACTCAAACAGCATGTACAAGGTGGGTGTGGTCGCTTCGTTATTGGCAAGTGAGACACTTGCATAGGAACTACGTTATCTTTTGCATTGAACTCTCGTGTATGGGTGACCCTGTGACTTCACTATTAGACACAACACTGTTGTGTAAGGCGTATAGCCACAACACACTGTGCATGCATTAACCAAGATAACTTACCAAATTAAACTCAGGCAAGACCAGACTGCGTCCTGCAGACATTCAGATTATGCCAGAGACAACTAACCAATTAAAAGGATAACTTTTAGGGACGAAGAGAATGCAATGGAAGCCTCATCTAGTAAACCAGCGTGTGTATGAAAGTGCTGTATGTTACAGCTACTTAGCTAAAGAATACTACAAAAATCCAATTAGCTTCCATGTTTTGTTTTGTATCAGTTATTTTGGCTTCCCTCAGTTCTATTCCTACAGCAGTAAGCTAATCTTATTGTAGGGCTAGGCAACCATTTGCCACTCACCATGTGTGCTGAAGCACATCACTAGTTGGTGTTTATACTGTACATGTGTTTGTGCGTGTGTATTGATAGATTTGGATGAAGTCAGTGAAGACAAGGTGAAGGAGCTGTGCAGATGGTCATGTTTTCTTCAACTGCCTTGGAACAACAAGAGCTATAGCTGGTTCCAAGGTAAGGATAAACTGGATGAAAATGCATCATATGATAGGCAGCCTTAGAGTCAATGGAAATGAGATAAAGGGACTCCCAAGTGGGGATGCAGCACGATAAATTACTCAGTGATCTTCATTACTTGTTGTGTTGATCTTCATTACTTGTTGTGTTGATCTTCATTACTTGTTGTGTTGATCTTCATTACTTGTTGTGATCTTCATTACTTGTTGTGTTGATCTTTATTTTGTGGTGTTCTTTATGTAGGAGAATTTTGTCCACATAGACTATGAAATTCCTCTGAGACTGATCAAGCTGGCCAAAGTGGCAGGTGTGAAGCACTGTAGCTTGCTCACCTCCCAGGGTTCTAGCTCTACTAGCTGGCTCCTGTACACGAGGACTAAAGGTCAGATGGAGGAATCCACCAAGGCTGAAGGATTTGAGTACACCTCCATCTTCAGACCTGGACTGCTGGACAGGGGAGGAGAAAAGAGAATGGTTGAAAAAGTGGCTGGTAAGGGTCGTCAGTTACACTAAGCATAAGTTTGTTTGCATTGCCAGTATAAAAGCTTTGAAAGCTACTTACCTTCACAAATATTAAAAAAAGCAATTGGTAAGAGTCATCAAGGATACACCACAGCATATTCTAGCTTTGCTCGCATTCCCATTTGAAACCTTCCGATGAACTTATGATAAAGTGACTTTAATAATGCAGTAATCATTGATGGTAGGGTATAGGAGAACAGCAAAATTCTGACTTTTAATTCACCAGGGGGCCTACATTTTATTATTTTCAACAGCAGTATACTGGTATGGTTTCCAACTCATTCCCAGCAGCCTCTGGATGTACTGGCACTATACTGTATGCATGGCCCCTGAGCTAGCCCCAGCACATTCTTGATAGGTTATGAATACTGATGACCTTTACCAAGAATAAGGATGTTCACATGTGCATCACATATTTTGTTTTAGGTGTGTTCTTCTCAGCACTGAAAGTTTCAGATCTGGCTGAGGCCATGTTTCAGGAGGCGTGGTCCCACTATGCCCAACCTGCAAGTGCCAGCGCCTCCACATCGATGTACAACAATGCTGCCATCTACAGAATTCTTCAGGTAAGAGATCGCAGGCATTAAGTGTGAACTGAATAACTCTGGTTTATTTATTATTGTTTGTTATAATTTACTACTACGTAGCAGCTTTGGTTATTATACATTAAGAAAGAAGTAAATGAACAATAAGCAATAGAATTGAAACCAGCTGCCACATGGAGTCATTAAGAGTATGATATTTTTTTTGTGTGTGTGTGTTCATTGTAATAGGAATCTAAAGCAGGAAGTGCCGACAAGGAATGAAGAAATGATCATTGCATTCTGTCTTGTTAAGTTTCAACTCAAAACTTCAGTTTAACTTGTAGTTCTCCATTTATGCTTTATGAATTGCTGCATATAAATAGTTAGCTAAATGTAATGTGACGTCTTTTGTATCATTTTATAACACATTGACTTTATGCTATGACTTAAAACTAGAAGCAACATTATTGAAGAAGCTTATTCCAATTCCTTGACCGTGTATACCCCTTCCTCCTCTCTCCCCCCCCCCCCCCCCCCCCCCCCCCCTTTGTTTTTTCCAACAAAGTACTCATCAAAATGTTCAATTGGTAAAGGTCGTCAATACGCGTTCTATAACGGAAGAATGACTACATTTCCGGGCCTGCAAGAGTGTTCATAATTTTTTTCCTCTCGATGGAAAGAGTCTAGAAGCGGCAGGAAGATACGATCAAAATGGCAGGTAAAATGTTGGAAACTCTGGAGGACGAAGTGAAATGTCCACTCTGTTTGGATGTCTTCTCCAGTCCTAGAATGCTTCCTTGTCAACACGTCTTTTGTGAACCTTGTCTACAAGCCGTTGTGGTGCGAGGCTCCAAGGCGTTCTTCAAGTGTCCCGTGTGTCAGAAGCACATACCGCTAGACGGCTTCAGTGCCGATCAATTTCCTCCAGCTATACAAACCAACAGGTTCATAGACGTCTATCAGAAAGTGCTAGGCAGTGCCGCTGCTGTTACTGCACTGGCAGTTCCCCCAACTATTTCTGAGGCTAGTGCTCGAACTTGCAATATGCATACCTCTCAAACTCTTGCTTTGTTCTGTGAGACTTGCGACAAGCTAGTATGTAGAGACTGTGTTATAACTTCCTGCTCGAAGCGAGATCACAGCTACGACTTCTTGCACGCAATTGAAATGAAATTAAAAGCAACTCTACAGGAGAAGATGGCACCAGTGAAGGATCTTTACTGGAAAATTACGATGGCTTTAGAGGCAATGGAAGTTCAAAACCAAGATATGAAGTTGCAGAAAGATTTGGATATTGCAAAAATAAATGTTGCTTTCGACACTCTGAGCAAGCTATTAGAAAATGAAAGATCTTATTTTTTATCAGTGACTGAAAGGAGATTTCAACAGCAGCTTACGAAGCAGCAAGAGCTAATCAAAGCTGAGAAAGAACTGAAATGTGTCATTTCATCTATTAAAGAAAAAGTAAAAAGAGAAGAAGGGATAGTATTGGAATGGTCTGAAGTGCAAAAATTGAAGTCTTCATTAGAAAATTCCATAGACTTGAACCCAGCTAAGCTCCCAGAATTATCAATGAACATAATTACAGAGACTCAGTTAAAAGAAATTTTGGAAGAACGCAACTATTTCACTTTAGCACAAAGTGATTTGAGTGCTAACATCTCTCTCGGCTCATTAGAAATTGGAAAAACATTCACTGCAACTTTCACCATTCCTGATTCCCGTGAGGTGTTTGAAATAAGTTCAAGCATGGTCCTCTGTAGAGATGGGAGCAGTGAGGCTATGGCAGTAACTAGGGAGTCAGATGTGTTCACCATTACTTACAAGCCTCAGAGAATCGGGAGACATGTCCTAAACATTGTTCACAATGGAGAGCATTTGTGCGGGAGTCCTCTGCCTGTATTTATAAGCATGGATCATTTGGCTTTGGATTACGTGGAGCCCTTACAAGTACATTATTCAGAATGTATTGGGGTGGTTAAATCATTTGGAAGTGATGTCTACGTTACTAAAGCCAAGAAAGCCATTGACAAAATTGATCTCTCTCCCAATGCTAGAGTAAAGCCTTTGGTTTTGAAGACCATCCCAGCGGAAGGCATTATTGAATTCACAATTCATGACAATTATATTTTCATGACCACCTCCAAGGAGCGTATTATCAAAATGGATTTTAGCACCAAAGTGTTGGCCACAGCTGGAGGTAAAGGGTTCCTACCTGGATTATTCCACGCTATTAATAGCATCAAAGTGAACAGTGCAGACGAAGTGTTTGTGTGTGACTCTAAAAATAACAGAATTCAAATCTTTGACATCAACTTGAGCTTTTTACGAACATTTGGAAAGAAAGGCCAGGGGCCTGGAGAGTTCAATATGCCGGATGATCTCGATTTTGACAAAAAAGGGAGTGTGTATGTAGCAGAGGAGATGAACCACAGAATTCAAGTACTTTCTCCACTAGGTATCTACATTCGTTTTATCAGTCATGAAGGCAGTGGTCCAGGAGATCTTCTTCACCCCATATCCATATTTCGGTATAGAGAACATCTGTACGTGACAGATTCTGGCAACAATCGAGTGTCTGTGTTTACTGTGGATGGCAGCCATGTGACGTCATTTGGCACAAGTGTGCTCTCTTTCCCAGAGAGTATTACTGTTGATAGAGATGGATTCATATACATCACTGACAATAGAAGAACCCTTGTGCGATACTAACTAAAATATTAGCTTGGTGCATGAGAATAGCTTGCACATTAGTAAAAAATAAAAAATATAATTAACGATGAACTTGTTTTGTCTTTTATTTTTATTAAATAATAATACTAGCCATTAATTTGTATTATTAATTAAAAATCAACCAAACAAACAAAAAAAAAAAACAAAAAAAAACCCAGCAATATAATAGTGTAAAAGTTGTTCATGAAATAAAAATGGCGACATTAATTTGATATGTAGGACAGTGAAGTTAGTTCCATGGATGACTCACTATTTCTTATCCGGCGTGGCTGTCTTGTTGTCCACAAGTTTCCAACCAAACCATCACAGCTACAAACACACGATGTCTGCACTTGAAATAACAGTCACCACAAGGCCACCTGCAAACACACATTAGTATGAATTTCTCAGGAAGTGAAACAATGCAGTACTTCCTCAGGAAGTGAAACAATGCAGTACTTCCTGTTGGACTAACTGATCAGAGGCAAACTAGAGATTAATCTAAAGAAGATTAGTAGGAAAATAGTAACTGATGGATGACTATTACCTAAAATTAGTCCGGCGTTGCCGACCTTTTCCCTTCCCTATATTGGTGGGCGGGGAGGAAGGAAAGGGTCTGGTAGCTCTAGTATTAACGACTTGTGCCGGCACCAAAATAGTGGCACTCCAATCAGATTGCAGAATCTTTAATTATGGATATTCCTCAACCACATATTCAATGCACCCCAGTTTGTTCCGCGTTGTTAGCTATGGAAGATCAAGTGATGAAGAGCGTGTTGCGAGTTCCTGTGTCTGTGCGTAAAGCCAGGGCAGATGAAAGTATTGAAGGGAATAAAAATTTCTGTAGCCCTCCTGACAGGGTATGGAAAGAGGGCTTGATTTCAGAGTTTGCCACTTGTATATGACCAACTCCTACCCAAGTGTGAACCAGCCACTAATGTTGTTTTCTACTCATTTCTATTATGAAAGATCAAGTATGATTATAATTTTTTTTGTTGGCTACCTTCGTATTTGCAACGTAATGGATTGATTTTAGCCTACACCTTAATGATGACGTAATACACCTGTGATGTCATTTGCACAAGTCGTTGATACTGGAGCTACCAGACCCTTTCCTTCCTCCCCGCCCACCAATTTAGGGAAGGAAAAGGTCGGCAACACCAGACTAACCATCATAGAGCCTGGACATGAAATTACATACATAGCACGAGTTTATCCACCCTCCCTCCTGAGGAAGTTAGTGAAGATTGGAAGAAAGGTTATCCCTCTATTCTTCCAATAGATGAGACCCACACACCTGGCAAGTGTGTGAGTGCTAGTACTGAGAGGATGTGGTCATGAGATCACAATAAGACTGGCTCCATTAGTTGACCTATGATGTCATCAGGTCACTTCTTAACTAAGTCAAATAAAATTAAATCCATGCATAGTTGAATCAACTAGGTCATCTTCATCAAAATAAGGAGACTTTTCTATTCAGGAAGTTAACCAAGTGAAAACTAAATTACTAAAAATACACATTACTTCTACACTGGAGCATTCTAATGGGCCAGGAAGATTTTATATCAAAGGTAGATTTAAATGAATATTACAATTAAGCAGCACTGAGCATAAAAAACTGAAGCTGCATTGAAATACACTACAAATCTATATTAAGAATGACTACACAACAAATCTATATTAAGAATGACTACACAACAAGTTATAGCTAAGCTCTAGATAACCGATGAGTAGGTTATGGGAGACCACTCACCAGTAGTTCTATTACGAGGATCATGTGACTCTAGCATCCAGTGATTCTATAGGAGGTCTCTTCATATAGTCTGCTAGAGTCCCCTCCTCAGCTCTGCATCCTCCTGCACTGGGAGAACTCTCCTCAGTGTCTTGTGATCCACGAGTCGTGGCAGTAGTTAGCTCAGTCTGGTGAGAGTATGGAGTCTCAAGAACCTTCAACAGACGTTCAACCTGTAGTGCCAACACACATACACACACACACACACACACACACAGAGAGTCAATATTACCATCTTTGACATGGCTTGAACTTCTTTGGCAAGCATGAGGCTTTTTCTTGTGTTAGCCCTTAAATTCTTGTATTAGCCATTAAGTTCATTTATGAAGTATAAGCCTCATACGGTGAGGAGTAAATACAGGGGAGAACTCAGACCGAGGGACAGTTGAAAAGTACAACAATATTAAATGATGACATTTACACACATATACACATACGTACATGTGCACATACCTACATACATGCACACATATGCACACACGTACATATACACATACCTACATACATGCCCACATATGCACACACGTACATATACACATACCTACATACATGCACACATATGCACATACGTACATATACACATACCTACATACATGCACACACACTTATATTCAGTGCACTGCAACACACTGCGTACCTCTGAGTAGTCTCCTTGCTCTGCCATTTCAATTGCTGTTTGAGCCAAATGGTTCCTCAACACAATCCTGAATAAGATATTCATAAAGTACGAAGCTTAACACACATACACACAAACATACATAAAGCACAAACATATTGCTTAGACACCCAGATTAAGCATACACACCACACTCACACATACCACACCCACACACATACCACACTCACACATACCACACTCACACACATACCACACTCACACACATACCACACTCACACATACCACACTCACACACATACCACACTCACACATACAGACACACTACACACACACATACCACACTCACACATACCACACTCACACATACCACACAAACACACATACCACACTCACACACATACACACACTCACACACACTCACCACACACCACACACATACCACACAAACCAGCCACAAACATTCCACACAATCACCACACATACCACACTCACACACACACCATACCACCACACTCACACCACACAAACCATTCCACACTCACACACCACCACACTCACACACATACCACACTCACACACATACCACACTCACACATACCACACTCACACATACCACACTCACACACATACCACACTCACACATACCACACTCACACACATTCCACACTCACACACATACCACACTCACACATACCACACCCACACACATACCACACTCACACATACCACACTCACACATACCACACTCACACATACCACACTCACACATACCACACTCACACATACCGGGGATTGTTGGCAGCCATTACTTTGAGTCTCCCAGTTCTCACCTAACACACACACACACACGTACATACACACACACACACATACACACACATACATGCAGTAAACGAAAGTTTTGACAAATGTATATGAATTATCCTCACAAATATACTGGGAAACACGGAAAGGAAACCAGCGTACCATCAGAGTGGTACTGTTAGATACTATCCTGAGGGTCATCTCCAATCAGCCAATACTCTGGCACGTGCACACATACACTTGGCAGTGACAGGAGCTAGACTTCATTATTATACCACATTAATAGCAATAATGATTATATTATAGAGCTGTTTGTGGGGGTACACATTATAAACATGGTATGGATCGAATGAAAAGAATAGCGAGCTATTCTGGAGGGTTCCCTTTGCGCGGATACTTTTATTATTTTTTAACTTGAATAGAATGAGCTACAAAGTCAAAGGGCATGCCGGGATTCCCCTTTTTATATCGAGACTTCCAGAAGGAATTCAGAATGTGGTCAACGAGACCACATATTCTGCGTAAGGAAAATAGCATTGAATCATAAATGTGACATCTACGTTTAAACGATTCAAGTTGATATATACTACGTCAGCTTAACTTCTTATAAATCATTCCCAAATAAAAACCATAAACATAAACTCCGAAACTGAAAGATCTAGACTTAGGAACATGTATAATGTAATTAGTCAGACTATGCCAGCCAACCTCATGGGACTCAGTGCAAGGGACATATCAATCAGTGCTACAGTAGGCGCAAACAAGGTTCTGAATTGTGTTCCGTAGAACAGCTGTCTCAAGATTAAAAAATGGGAGAAAAATGGTACACTGACAGGTAAAATATGGCCATTGGATTAGACCGTGTTACTGTTTTAATCTTTCCTGTTCAGTATACACCTCACTGTAAGAAACATAAAAATTGTTTATCCAATAAAACATTTGTTACAGGCTCCCGAGGCCAAGCTTTAGTGTTAAAAAATTGAAGCTGTCCAATTCTAAGTTGTTTTGCGGAGAATTGTAAGTTTGTACGATAAATGGTATCGATGTCTTCCAGATGTTAGAACCCTGGCTTAGATTATTTACCGTCAGAGGTCCAACTGTAGTGAGTAGACAGCCTACTAAGTGGGGACCTCGTTAAAGCAGGGTGCCTGTCGGAACATCAGTCAGCCAGCTTCATTAAAACAAGTTAGATTTCCATACGAGTTGTTGTGCACTATCCCCAAAGCATTAGAACGCGTGATACAAGGACCTAGCATGCTGATATAGCTAAGGAAGAGTCTCTGTAGCTAGAAAATAGTAGCAAATTGATGGAAAATCTTAACCATACGTATTGTAACATTTTAGTAAACAGTGTTGACCATTTAGTCAAAACGGACAGAATGCAACGGTAATGAAGCACCAAAGGTGCGAACCCTTAGCGCTATTAAACATTACCTAGCTATTACAATATCATCTCCTTCCAAAAGAACAAGCAATCTGTTAGCTATTTTTGAGGCTTCAATATAGCTCGAGCAATGAAAATGGTACATGGAAATGCTGTCTTCATAAGAGAAGAAGCGAAACTATCCAGAAACACTCACGGTATACATTTTCAATGTGAAACTTCACTACTTTCAACTCTGTTAACTTCCCTGAGCGTAAAGCAAACTATATCACTGGCTACAAGAAATTAGTTGCACATGTGATTATGACGTGACGCAAGGGGGCGTTACCCACAAAAGCTGGTACCTACACAGTGCTGAAGCTTCGTGTTTTCTCGAGAATCAGTCCAAAATTAAAAAAAGTAGCCAAAGTAAATCGTCATTCTGACTACGTTCATACCTAAATCAACAGTTAATTGTCAGTAATCTACAAAATCAGAGCGAGACAGACAGACAGACAGACAAACAGACAAACAGACAGGATGATTACTATAACCCTCTCACGCATGTGCGCTGAGGGTTAATGACTACAGGGAAAAAACTACCATTTACAACCATACAGTACTACTGAACAAAATCCAGAACTTTCTTTTGGCTCCTTGTACATAGCTAGGTACAATGTCACTTACTTCATCTACATTTAGGGATTTCACCTTAGCTGCTTCAACCTCAAGAGCTAGTCTGGACCTATGAATATGTGTAATATACATGTATGTTACACACATACCACATTATATTATTATTTTGCATATACCTGTAATTAGTATGGTGTAAACACACATCCTCCCCAAGTACAAAACACACACACACACACACATACACACGAGAGGACTTATAAAACTAGTGATGTGCTTGAGCACAAATGGTGAGTGAGCCTAAAACTACACTATGGTTAAACGATTGATTTGTACTTCTAACATTCAAGCTACTGAAAAAAAGTCGAGTTTTAAATTACGTATATACGGTAAACGGGATTCAATGCCATAGTAACCACTCCCTGCAATTGTTTGAATTGGAAAAAAAGCAACCGAAAAAAAAAAATCACGTTATTTAAACGTTTTCTTTGTGATATTCTTTAGCTAAGTAGTAGTTGTAACGCACAATACTTTCACACTTAACTGAACATACCTACACAAGACTTACATATGTACGTGTACCTTAGTGGTTGCTCTAGTGGACAATGAATTTTCGAGTAAATACTGTTGCGTAGGGCTTATAACTATGACAAATAGCACATTACCACCGCCACTAACTCAAATAGAAATGAAACTCCAGTAAGTTTTTAGTTTTAACTGCACCCACAAAAGAATTCAAAGCGGTAAACAATTCAATTTCTAGAAAGGTCCGGGTAATGATCCATAAACAAGAGAATTTTGTTTAGTGACGTTTAGGACGGGGTCGAACATCAAGCTGTCACAAAAATACAAGAGGGTCAAAGTACAAATGACATACGTATGTCCCCACACATATATAAACAAATATCCCAGATTCTCAATTGGACACCACTGCATAGTGTCTCACTCACTTCGCTTGCACCAATTACACACACACACACACACACATACAGTTCACACTTACCTATATTTAGTAAGCCAGGACTCCCAAGCCACACCATCTTCTGATGCTTTCTCTGCTGCAGTCATAGACTAAACACAACACACACACATACACAAACACACACACACACATACACACACACAATATTGGACACCACAAAGTAACAGTAATTAATAAAATAGCCACTCATGCATAGTTAAGTTAACATAAAGTTACTCAGGTATGTACTATTATTTAAAAAAAAGAAGGTTATATATATATTTACTTTGAGTTTTTCAAGTTTCTTGTGTTTGAGAAACTCTGCCTGCACAGCATCAGGAGGGAAGCCCAAAGCAGCCAGCAAGTATGGAGGATAGCTGTTCATCATCTCCAGTTGACTACATTCACATATACGGTAGTACTCCTTTAAAGTACACAATAGCACGGTCAGCATAATAAGATAAGTAAAGCGTAAATACACACTCACACACATACTTACACATGCTACCCGGCCATCATAACTTACTCCAATCTAATTACTGGTCCAAAACCCTTTACCAGTTCCTGCGGCGAAGCACACTGGTCTGTCAAACCTTGTCTTTCCGTTGGCAAATCACTGAACCAATTATAATAATAACTTAAAACTTGCACAACAACAAACAAATATCTACCTAATTGTTGCAGGAATATCCACTAGAGACAACAGCTGGAAGCCATTAGTGAAATCGCAACCTAGCAATATATTGAGTACCTCAACTTATTCAAAACAACAACAACAACAACAAAGTACAAGAGGTGTGAAATTAAAATTAGCGTTACTATACACAAAATAACTTCTCATCAAAATAATAAAATTATGTGACACACACACACACACATGCAGAGTAGATGTAAATGCTGCTTTCATAAGAGAAGCTAAACTTGCAAAGGACACTCACCAGCAGCATCAATGCAAAGCTCTCAATTCAGCACTCAGTTAATGACTCAATGTAAAGCAAAGACTACCACAGGCAGCAAGAGATTATTTGCTCACATAACCACAACATGACGCTAGGGCGTTACACACAAAGCCAAGCCGACTGCTTTCCATTTTCTCAACAAAATTAACCCGAAATTTTAAATGTAGCTCAATAAAAACATAAATCATGATTCTGAGAAGTTCATACCAACCTAATCAACGGTCAATTATTTCCAAAATTGGGATGTGACAGACAGACAAACATACAGGACGACTTCAATAAGTACAGAGAGGGCTAACAACTAAATCCTAGAAAAGATTGGTCATATAACTGTGCCCCCCCCCCCCCCCCCCCCCCCAATCAGGCTAGAGCATTCTATTAGCTTACCTGTCTTATGCATCGTGTCAAGAAGAGCCTCCACCAGATCCGCATCGTCTGGCAACTGCACATGCACCAGCCCTAGCTATGTATGTGTGTATGCATGACACAAGAAACACATGAACACTATCATTACTGCACATGCTCTTTTATTCATTAGCTCAATTCCTTTAATTAGCATAAAGTTCAGGGCTAGATCTACATCTCTGATAGAGAAAGGCTGAAGGATGGTCTACTACCTCGGATGAGATCTGGCAAACTCTTCATGCATGCCTGTTCAATATATAACTATACTCTGGTATGAAACTCTGTCACAAAAAATAATGCTACACTTAATTTTTTGTACCGTGTACCCAGAAGCATACAGGCTAAGCGTGAATATCATTAATTCAGCAGAAGGAGGAGGCAGTGCTCAGCAGAAGGAGGAGGCAGTGCTCAGCAGGAGGAGGAGGCAGTGTTACGCTTCACTCTTTGACTTAAATTTACATTTCCCATTTCCTAACATCACTTCCACTAAAAAGGTGCAAGTCCTCTTTACCAAAAAACAAACAAACAAACAAACAAACAAACAAACAAAAAACAACCTTAGGTGGACACTACGTATGAATATAGTGGTTTGGAAGTGAGTGAACTTTGGACTACATTTTTTTAAATGTTGCCATAGTGTTATGGTAAAGCTCCATAAAAGAACATGTTGACCACCTGTACCAGGTATTATTGTAATTTGAATAGTGTGCAATAATTACGCCGGGCTAACTCCCCTCCATTCCCTGTGCTACTGATGCACTACTTATAATTAGGTAAAGAATTGATACAGTTTTCACAGTACCTTCAGTCTCATCTTTGCCAAGTAGCTCTCTTCAAACTCTCTGTCATACCTAAAATGAACAGATAAACAAAGTTCTAACAATAATGTACTCACAATCAAACCCACACACGCCCACTCACAGGTCCAGCCCCTCCTCTGCCGCGTCTGGGGCCAACCCTCCCTGACTGAGAGCCTCCGACAACTTCTGAAGGTTCCAACGACATATGGACGGCTGCTGGCTGTAGGCATAGCGACCAGTGTTGTCTGAAAGCAAGATAAACAACAACAATAACAACAACAAAATCAACCCATAAACATTTATATGTACTACCATGTACCGACCATATGCATATAAATTATATCTACATACATGTATATACTACCACCACTAGTACATGTGACTCAATCAGACATGTATCATCACACAATAGACACGCCCACTTCAACAATATTGGTCCAGTGTTACCAGTCCCATACAGATATTCCACATCACAGTCATGGCTTCACTGGTAAAACACACTCTCTTTGTGGCAGCATTGCATACAAGTACTATTGTATTACTCAACTCTAGCCGTGAGTCAATGTAACATAGGTCACAGAATTTCTCATGTCCATAATCATAAGACAAGACCCTTTACCATATTATGACATCATACGACAATATCTCACATTGTTTACTGACAATAGAATGTTGCTAGGGTGCACACTCACTTGATAGTAAAAATGATAGTTAAATTAATACAGAATATGAGCTTTATGAAAATAATATGGTTATGCTGTCTTTTTCATTCTCCCCAGATGGGGAAAAAAAAAGCCCATACTTCTCTTGAAATGATTCAAATTGTGTACTGTGCGCTAACATTCGAAACTATGTAAGTTCCCTATTCAGCATTGTAATTGCATAGGGAAAATGCCAAAACTTGTGATAAAATCATCTGTAGTTCTCCACTGAAAGCTACTCCAGTAAGGATCCTCTAAAAGGTTTCAAAGAAAAACTGTTTGGAGTGGTGGTAGTAACACTAGCACTGAATTTTTACTCAGTAACTACATTGGCTCGATTTTTATTACGCATTACGTCACAATGTGATCAGGCCATAGCTCCACCCACTAAAGTCATTCACCCACTGATAACCACAACTATTGGAAGTTTGCCTTATCCATTAGAAAGTGACCCAACCCACTTTATTTCTGACCACACCTACCCGAGCCGTTGCAAATGTGCCCAGGGTCGTATCTGTCCATAAACCCGTACGGTCCGTAGTCTATAGTGATACCCAGAATACTCATGTTATCCGTGTTCAATACTCTACAAACACACACACACACACACACACACATACACATATATATATATATATATATATATACAGTACATCTTCAACCTGTGTATGTTATGGCTCACATGGGTAGCTTGTATACACAGTACAAATTATTGGCACTAGTTAGTGAATATCATTACTCTATATAATAATGTGCTTGTGTGTCAGTAACGATGATGACTGACAGTGTGTATTCATGAATAAATCATGAGCTTAAATAGTTTCGTACGGCGGCAGCAGCGTTACACGAATGGGTAAAGTGTCATCACATTCAGCAGACCCTTGTTAATTGTAACTAAAAGTGGATGTAATAGTAGACGAGAGAAGGCAGCATAGGTTTCAAAAAGGAAGGCAAGAGTAAGAGAAGGCAAAAATAAGAGAAGGCCAAAGTACGAAAGAGAAGGCAAAAGGCAATTAATTGTAAAAAGCGGTTGGAATGAGTGAGGTAAGGCAGCGTAGGTTCAAAAGAGAACGGAAGAAAATGAAAGAATGCGAGTAATTAGCTAATTGTTGGAATCGACAGTAAAGGCGACTTCAGTTTCAATAAGGAAGGCGAAAGTACGAAGAAAAAAAAGGCAAAAGTCCACTATCATGATAGAAGGACAGAGAGATTCAGAAGCAGGAGAGGTAGAAATAGCTGAAGAAAGGAAAGAGAGCAGGAGAGGGAAACTTATGTAACGTTAACCAATGGTAGAGAATGATAATTAACTGAGCAAGATAACTTGTGCTACTGCATTCTTACTTTGCAATACGTCAAGCGCCACTGTGTGGCGGGTACTTGCTAGTAAAGTAGTATTAGATACTAGATATCCATAGCATTTCTCTACGAACTTTGATTAATAGTGTAAGACTTGATTGAACCTGGCAGTAAAGAATGTCAACCGTTCATGGTCACAAAGTAACCCATCTACAGTAACTTTTTCAAATAGCTGCTATGACAACTAACATAACCTCATTAGTCCAAGCCTTGGCGAATCATCACTTTGAGAAGGTTACACCAAAATCTCTCCAAAATGTATCTCTCCCTCTCTCTCTCTCTCACCCACTCACCCATGGCAGAATCCCACTGTCTGCCAGTGTGCTACTAGTCGGGCAGTTTTCCGGCATACTTCGTGGAAGAAAGCAGCTGTTCTGGGCTCCCTGTTGTCAGGATGAGACTCCCAAACCTATTCATAAATATACAAACACACACACACAGATACACAATAATTATAAAGACAAAACAGATAAACACACACAGGCACACACACAAATAAAAGCATTATATTTTAATAGTACCCTACACAACACAGTTCAATACTATTTATTGTTTAACAAAACTTTGGCCAAGGTTTGAGATGTGCAAGTCTGGTAAAGGGTTTCACTGTCACACCAGCCTTCTGAAAAGTCAGCAGGCCAGTAACTGAAGGAGGCCACATTTACCAAACAGAGTTAGCAAAACAACTACACTGCCTCCACTAATAAACACATGAACCAGCTACATATGTAAGTTTCTACCTCTCAATCCCATCCTAACTAAAGCACAGACTAAAAAGAAACAGCCAGAACAAGTATTATAAAGTGGAAAGGGTCCAACTAAGACTTCTCCCAATATACATAATTTAAGCACAGTTTTACTTGCCTCAGGGTAGAACCTCTGAATGACATAGTCAGTGAGTTTGTGAAGCAGATCAATGTGTCCCACACTAGGCCCCACCCTACCAGTGGTGGGGTCCATGCGCTTGAATATCTCAAAGGAACCAAATCTATATGTACGTAAGAAAAGAAACATTTAACAATATTCATTACCTGGCTGGCAACTCTTCTGTCCACTAGCTCAGGAATAAAACCACAATGCTAAAACAACTATAATTTGAGGAAGAGAGAGATGAGAAATTCACATCTTTTAATCGTTATTGAGGAGCAACGTGAAGTATCTTCACAATTATTTATTTCTCAACACGGCCATTCCACAAGTGCTCGCAATAATTGCATAGGTTCTTCTATCTCTCCTATCCATAATTCTAGTCAGTTTGCGTGAAGTGAAATAGATACACCTCACTCACTTATTAGTGTTCAAGGAGAACATTGCTAGTCTTCCATCAGACTTTAACCCTTTCAACGTCGTAACCGAATATATGTGGGCGAGAACAGGTCCGCGTTCTCCAATTAAAAAAAATATATCTGAAAACGGAGATCGAGAAAATTTTTTGACCAAGAATTTTCAGGACACCGAGTGCCCAAATTTTTTTGTTGTCTACGTAGTACTTCAAACACTCAGAATAGAAAGTATGCAGCCTATAGAGAGTCCCTCAGCATTTTGGAAGAATACGGATAAAGTTTTTCCTACCGGACATCGAGAACAATCTATTGGCCTACTTACTCGGAGTCTCCTGAAACCTGCAGTAGGATGGACTGGTTCCGGTTTATTTTCAGGCTTTAAGATACTTTCTACTGTAGCTACCTACTTTATATTCCTGGCTGTTTGATTGTGGATTTTTTTCAGTTGCTTTGCGGTAGAAATTCAAAAATCAAATTCAAATCTAAAAGACGCCCAAAGTGTTGAAGAAAGTCGGCGTCAAAAGGGAACTGTATAACACAGGAGCAAGTATAATAGTCATGTCGCGTCATGTCAGTGCATCTAGTCCTGCCAGTCTAGTGATACTTCTTGTAGTCACCATATTCTGGATAAGTAGACCGTCATGTGAAGTTGTGTCACACTACCTGACGAAATTCACAACTCTGCTCATCACACACGACACATGAATATTGTTCCCAGCTAGTGAAGTGAATAACAGACAATAGTGCGACGACAACGCAGTACTGTGTAGAATATGAAGCGAATACAGCTGCAATCTGATACTCCATCAAATACATTTTCTATTAGTAAATTACACTTGCTTGTATACCTTATGAAGGACGGTGCTATCCGAGTGATGACAGTAGCACGCTCCTCAACCTCATTGCCATTATAATGGATGTCTCTAATTACATAGTCATCCGAAGTAATGCACGTGCCAGCTACACACATACACACACATACGTATAAAAAATGCACATACACCATATTATTTCACATATACATAACACAAATGCACACACATACATACTAACATATAAGAAAACCATTTGCTAACCTCTAGTCGTAGGCACTCCAAGATGATGCATAGCCTAGAAAGAAAAGATAACAATAAACAAGTATACATTCATACATGTGTAGCTACATGTATAGGAAGAGAGGACAGAAGAACAAATAAAAACACAAGTTCTTATAGATAAGTTCTTATAGATAAGTTTTTATAGATAAGTTCTTAATGATAAGATCTTATAGACAAGTTCTTATAGATAAGTTCTTATAGATAAGTTCTTAAAGATAAGTCTTATAGATAAGTCTTATAGATAAGTTCTTATAGATAAGTTCTTAAAGATAAGTTCTTATAGATAAGTCTTATAGATAAGTTCGTATAGATAAGTTCTTATAAATAAGTTCTTAAGATAAGTCTTATAGATAAGTCTTATAGATAAGTTCTTATAGATAAGTTCTTATAGATAAGTTCTTATAGATAAGTTCTTATAGATAAGTTCTTATAGATAAGTTCTTAAAGATAAGTCTTATAGATAAGTCTTATAGATAAGTTCTTATAGATAAGTTCTTATAGATAATAAGTTCTTATAGATAAGTTCTTATAGATAAGTTCTTATAGATAATAAGTTCTTATAGATAAGTCTTATAGATAAGTTCTTATAGATAAGTTCTTATAGATAAGTTCTTATAGATAAGTTCTTATAGATAAGTTCTTATAGATAAGAGTTCTTATAGATTCTTATAGATAAGTTCTTATAGATAAGTTCTTATATAGATAAGTCTTATAGATAAGTTCTTAAAGATAAGTCTTATAGATAAGTCTTATAGATAAGTTCTTATAGATAAGTTCTTATAGATAAGTTCTTAAAGATAAGTCTTATAGATAAGTCTTATAGATAAGTTCTTATAGATAAGTTCTTATAGATAAGTTCTTATAGATAAGTCCTTATAGATAAGTTCTTATAGATTCTTATAGATAAGTCTTATGATTAAGTTCTTATAGATAGTTCTTGATTTATAGATAAGTTCTTATAAAATAATTCTTATAGATGTTTCGTATAGATAGTTCTTAAAGATAATCTTATAGATAAGTTTCTTATAGATAGTTCTTAAGATAAGTCTTATAGATAATTTCTTATAATAAGTTTTATAAATAAGTTCTTAATAAATAAGTTCTTAAGTATAAGTTCTTTATAAATCAGTTCTTATATATAAGTTCTTATAAATAAGTTTCTTATAGATCGTCTTATAATTTTCTTATAGATAAGTTCTTATAATACGTTCGTCATAGATAAGTTTCTTATAAATAATTCTTATAGATAAGTCTGATAGAGAAGTTCTTATAGATAAGGTCTTATAGATAAGTTCTATAGATAGTTCTTATGATAAGTAAGTTCTTATAAATAAATTTTCTTATAAATAAGTCTTATTAGATACGTTTCTTATAAATAAGTTTCTTATAGAGAAGTTCTTATAAATAAAGTTCTATCGAATAAGCTCTTAATAATAGTTCTTATAGATAAGTTTCTTATAATAGTTTCTTATAGATAAGTTCTTATAAATAAGTTCTTATAGATAAGTCTTATAGATAAGTTCTTATAGATAAGTTCTTATAGATAAGTTCTTATAGATAAGTTCTTATAGATAAGTTCTTATAGATAAGTTCTTATAGATAAGTTCTTATTAATAAGTTCTTATAGATAAGTCTTATAGATAAGTTCTTATAGATAAGTTCTTATAGATAAGTTCTTATAGATAAGTTCTTATAGATAAGTTCTTATAGATAAGTTCTTATAGATAAGTCTTATAGATAAGTTCTTATAGATAAGTTCTTATAGATAAGTTCTTATAGATAAGTTCTTATAAATAAGTTCTTATAGATAAGTTCTTATAAATAAGTTCTTATAGATGTCTTATAGATAAGTTCTTATAGATAAGTTCTTATAGATAAGTTCTTATAGATTACTCATTGGGAGACCATCACAATATGGGAGCGGCTATACTACACCACTGACCTCAGAGCACAGGAACTCTCTAATGCTGGACCTGAGAACCTTCCTGCCGTCTGCTGTACGAGAATATGGAGTCTTGCCAGATCCTTTCAATTGAAGCTCCCAACACTGGCCACACCCATTCTCTATCTCACCTAGGAGACTAACATACATCACAGATATGTAGCACACTTGGAGCTGATAGCACTGGCACAAAATGGGATGGTTTTCTTGAGCAGTAACTCCCTCCTCCC
>WLWD01002616.1_pt1 | contig 59367 bp, 42 predicted proteins | sample 6712731 | NCBI WGS metagenome assembly WLWD01 (sample SAMN12718690, study PRJNA576275) | sponge metagenome | isolation source: marine sponge | host: Mycale hentscheli | place: New Zealand: South Island, Marlborough, Capsize Point | collected 2014-11-01 | reverse complement strand
AATATCGGATAGAACTTGAAAAATACAGTAGAACAATCTAAAAATAGTAAACAGTCATCATTCAATATAATATGTTAGCTAAAAATAACATACCAGGCTGGTGTGACTGAAGTTTAGGTTTCTTGGCTACTGCTTCCAAAAACAATTCTTGCACACAGCAATTTCCAATCACCTAAAACAAACAGCAGCAAATGAATATTGCATTCAAGACTTCAGGGTTTAGTGTAGTTAATTGTACTGTCTCTAGTAGTCTTATAACACAGATGGCATTAACAACACCCACACAAGCAAACATACAATCTACACACAATCAAATGACCAAATTATACATATTTTGAAAAAAATTATGTCCCAAGTAGTAATAATTCATTTGCTAACCTGGAGGTTCCTTGATCCAAATACACTGAACTTGGCCAGTTGGCATCTCAACTCTTGGTATGTTTTGCTTTTCCAAGTAAGTATTACTCCATCAGCACTCTCACCATCAGAGAGTGCAATAAACATTCTCTCACTCTTCACACATTCAGAGATTGTCTCCATATCATTTTCAGATATTAGATTATTCTGATTTGCATCATCAAACATTTCTTCAAAGCAGCAACTCATAAAAGGTTCGAAATGGAGCAGTTCAGATAATATCAAATTATCAAAACTAGGATTGTCACACATGACTATCTCAGATCTCTGACATACAGCTTTGGCTATATTATTGATACTGTATAAAGCCATTTCTTCACAAGGCTTAGGAAGATATTGAACTTGATCTGGATGACAGAAATACTCTAGCAAGTTCAAAGATGGACATATTTCCTCAACACATTTTAAAACAGTTCTTATCACAGAAGAACGTACAAATAATAATTTCTTGAGATTATTCTCTTGAAGGTTAGCTTTTAATGAACGAAACATCAACACAACTGCCTGGCCTTGTTCAGCAACTTCTAAAAGACACTCTGTTCCGACTGTATTTCTCCAAAAGATTCCATTCTTCCAAACACAACAAGAACGACAAATACTAGGACATTCAAAACCACGATTCCAACTTTTCACGGGAAAAGCATTTTGAAATGCCACTCTAAGTAGCAATATTTGAATAAGACGAGGTGTGAAAAATGATGTCGCATCTTCTACTCGCAGTATCCAACCACACTGCACTACTGGTCCTGCCAGAGAATTCCACACATTCTGTGGTTTCTCTATACTCACTAGTCCTGGGAAATAATAGAATTCATCAGAACTAAATTGAAACTCAGCAGAGAGAAGCTCGAGAATTGAACTGTCAGTAATTTTCTGACAATACTCTAAATGTAGTAGAAATCCCATCAACATGTCAATATCATAGTGTGGGAATCGTTTTTCTATAGTAGAAGAAGTTACTACTCCAGTACTGGTGCTGACTATTCTGTAATGATGTTGAAAAGCAGGTGGAGCAAATAGAGAGCCATTAATTTCGTGTAAAAGAATTTCTTTGTTGATGACTAGCCAACTATGTGTGATGTTTTTGTGATTTTTTAGGAATATAATATGTCCTCTCTGATGCTAATTTTCTGACAATTTCATGAAACTATCACTGCTGTCCGGAAGAAAATGAGCTGGATTCTCTTCTTCAAATGTGGGTTCATTTTCATCAAATTCTTTATCTGAGCTCAAAGAACTGTCACTGTCAGAAATTGGATAATAATTAGGATCTATTTCGGATGAAATCCACTGTTCTTTTATATTTATGATATCACTTATCTGTACTGCCGGTTGAAGTTTGAAACTATGCAACATAAAGGCATAAAAACAGTGCAGCAGAAAGTTTATTGGAGTTGATTTGCATAAAAACTACACATTGATATTTTCTCGAAGTTCTTTTAATTCATTGGAGTGTGATATTCGACAGTCTAAAAAGAAACAGTGAGCTAAATGAAACCCACTATTACTAAAAATATCCTTGATAGCATCTTTGCTACAATTAGCTTTTATTTGAGCTATTTGATGCTGAATCTGATCAGCAAAACTAAAAGCAATTATAACTTGTGGCTGACTGTCTCCTGATTTAGACTTTTGCTGACATTGAAAAAAATGGATCCAATATAAAATATCTTGTTGAATGAGGCCTTGATCCTTCCTGCAGTCGACTAGTAACAGAATGAGTGGAGTTGATGAAGCCATGATTGTGTGTAGTACTGCCTCATGGCTAGCATAGTATTCACTCTGACCTGCCAAGTCATAGAAGGACACACAACCTAACTCTTCATCGTCATGAGAAGAAGGAATGATTCCGGCAGTGTGGGGTTCTGCTTGTACTATATTTTGACTGCCATCACTACATATAAGAGCTTTGATGAGCGTAGACTTTCCTGATGAAGGTTTCCCAGCAACTATTATGTTGAGAGGAGTGGGTGGAGGATTCTCTGACTGATACGTTTTAAAGAACTCCTTGTACGCGTCATACAGGGGACTAGTGTCTGCTCCATGTTCAATGAGTAGTTTGATGATGTCATGATTGTTCAGGGAAGTCAACATCAGTGGAGTGCAATTACTGCAATCTTTCTGATTGGGGTCCAACATACGCTGTGTTAAAATATGTTTCACTAGTCGTAAATTTCCATTTTTGCAGGCCAAGTGAAGAATTGATCGGCCTTTTTTGTCTTGAACATTTACTTTACTTTTCAAATTTACAATTAAAAATTTTACAGCCTCCATATCGTTTTCAGTGTCATCTGCATTCCGACATGCTTCCAAAAGAGCAGTGCTATCAAATGCATTAACAGCATTAATATCACATCCTTCACTTAACAACTTAATACATTGCAAGTTACAATGAGCTGATGCATTGTGCAGTGGTAAATTATGAAATTCATTTTTTTCGTTTTTTAATTTGTAAAAAAAATCTGGAAACAGTGCTTTCAATTCTTCTATTAAATTCAACAAGCCATTTTTTGAAGCAATATGGAGAACATTGTTTCGTAATTTGTGATGTCTTGCTAGTTCTTTAAAATCCAGATCACATAACCATTCAGTTGAAACTAATTCTTCGTCTTTGCAAGGTGAACTTCCAGGAATATAGAAAGAGGATCCCATAGCACATGCCATGAAGTCATGTCTGTCAGGATGATGTTTGTAGAGCAAGTCTAGAGGAGTGTTGCCATCAATATCTTTGTGAGTTATATCACATTCTCTCAACAAGTGAATGACTTCTATGGATAAATCAGATTTACATGCCAAATGAAGAGGATATTGCTTTTTAGAATTCAAAGTGTTTAACTTCATATACCCTATGAGATATGAGACTGCATCACTACTTCCACTAGCTGCTGCTACATGCAGTAATGTGTCTCCTGGTGTGACTTCTGTAACTTCAAAAGATGGCACATGAATTTTCTCACATAAAGTACCAATGTAGCTCATGTCTTCATAACACACATCATATTGTCTATCGAGTACTAGCCAACGACATATGGAGTAATTCTCATTTAGGAAAGCTTCACGTAATGGAGTATGTCCAGATACATTTTTTGTATTTATTTCACACTGACAAAAACATTTCACTATGGTAGCATCATCGCTATAGTGACAAATTAAATGAAGAAGTAAATTATCATTCTGGTCCTTTGTATGGCACAAGTGTTTCCAAATTTCAGGTTCAAATAACTTATGCGTAAAACAGAAAGAAAAAAACTTCTTACTATCAGTCTTTATGAAATCATGCCAGAAACAAGCATTGTGTTTAACAATGTTATTTACAAGATCTACTTTATCATCTACTTTATCATAATTCTCCATCAAAGAATCAATAGGAACTTGTCCTTTATCATTCTTGTATAGGCCATTGAACCCAACAGTAGCTATTATTTGAGTATAATTTCTTAGTCTGTAGTCATGAGCAACATCTGTACACTTCTTCAAATATTCATTGTAAAGCTGCCCACTGATAATCATACCACCAGGTGTTCCACTGTTTACATGTTCTAAACTCTGCTCACTGCTTAAATCAATAAATGCCATAGATTTTCGACATAATATAAAATGAAATTTAGGAAGACTAAGTACAATACTCATACAAGAATAATTTTGAAATCTCAATGCAACTTGAAAGGGAGTTAATTTTTCTTCGTTTTCTGTAAATATAGATGGAAGATTAGCACTAACTAAAACTTTCCCTGTGTATTCCTTATAATTTAAACCACCTTTAATGTAGAGCTTTCGTAAAGTTTTAATGCTCACATGAGATCCCCTTCTATCAGCTACTATCTGACCAGATATATACTCACAGATACCTTCATGACCCAGACGACATGCTATATGAAGGGGTGTGTCTCCAACTTTGTTGGTACAATCAATATAGTGACAACAACACACTTTCTTTACCATGTCTAGGTCACCCAGTAGACAAGCTATGTGTAAAGGACTGTTGTGGTTACTAGTTAGTTCTTCAACTAGCTGGTGGGAAGTTAGGAATCCAATAGACTTGTTGGGCTGGTGTTGAATATAATCAAATACTTCTTCAGCTTTAATAGACATGTTGGGTTGATGTTGAATATAATCAAATACTTCTTCAGCTTCAGTAAAACTATCAATAATATTCACACCAAAGCGTTTTAATGATAACACTAAGATTCGTACATTGTCCTGAAGCACATCGTACTGTGTTGAAACAGCTTCGTGTTGTGATTTCACTTCTACTGAATGTCGGTACTTATACCATTCAAGTCTTTCCAAGGTGTCCATAGCTATTGTGATTAGCTACAATCGAACAGTGGATTCACTCCTTTTTTTATATTTTTTATTATTATCGAACTAAAGTTTAGATCAATCGAAGTGTTTTCTCCTCTTGCGCACCATTTCTGGTTATTGGGCGTGTCAAATCGAAGCGCACGTGTGTGTGTGTGTGTGTGTGTGTGTGTGTGTGTTTGTGTGTGTGTGGGTGGGGCGGCGGTTCTTTCACACACACACACACGTAACCAAGCTGTTCATTACATCTATTAAGAGTCTATCGCATAAGCAAAATATCTAATTGTCTCTTTTAGCCTCTTTATAGTTGACTGTGGGCGTAAATCCACAGGCTCACCAGGTTCTATAAAGTTGAAGGACCTGAGTCACTCGCCCACAACACTCAACCAAAACTTCACAATTCAATCTTCGGGAGTAACTGAACAAAGTATATGCGATAACGCACCTAGCTAGCTAAGCTCAAGCGAACCATGAAACAAAAATAATAGAATAAAAGAAAAGTGTGTGTGTGTGTGTGTGTGTGTGTGTGGGGGGGGGGGGGGGGGGGGGGGGAAGAGAAATACAATATAGCTAAGGAGTATAAATTAAGTAGCTAGGCCTGAACATTAGTCTCTTCTAATCTCTATTTTTAGTCTCTCTTCAGTCTCTTTAGTCTCTTCTAGTCTCCTTAGGCTCTTCTAGCCTCTTTAATCTCTTTTCTTCTCTTTAGTCTCTTCTAGTTTCTTCAAGCTTCTTTAGTCTCTTCTAGTCCTGTTAGTCTCATCTAATCTCTTTAGTCTCTTCTGGTTTCTTATAGTTTCTTAGAATAGACTCTTCTAGTCTTTTTAATCTCTTCTAGTCTCTTCTAGTCTCTTTAGCCTCTTCTAGTCTCTTTTAGTCTCTTCTAGTCTCTTTCTAATCTATTAAGTCTCTTCTGGTCTCATTAGTTACACTCTCTCGTCTCTTCGAATCTGGTCTCACTAGTCACACTCTCTCCAGTCTCTTCTGGTCTCATTAGTCACACTCTCTCCAGTCTCTTCTTAATGCACATGCACTCTGCCACTGAGCTACAGTAATCAGCGGGCAAGCAGACTTCAATTCTGTATTTATACTGTTCAGGGTATTCCTATGCTATAGTCTTACCCTCAGCAGACCAACAGCAATTTCTTTTTTTCAATTATTCTTTTTATTTGTGGAATTTTTTTAGTCTGCTCATTTATCACTTCACAATTTCTCTCTTAAAAAGCTGAGAAAGAAGTTGGGAAATGAAAAATTAACAGAGTAAAACAAAATTCCACAGGCAGTATAAATACAGAATTGAAGTGTTTTTTTGCAGGCTGGTTGTCATAGCTCAGTGGCAGAGCGCTTGTGCATTAAATAAAATGTAGCTACTGACAAGATACATTCCTTCTCTTGTGTAGTCAAAAAGTTATTAATATACTTTTTATTATTACAAAATAGTGCACATTAAACAAACAAACAAATATTCTGGTTATTTCACAGTGTTTATTGTGAGCTGGTGTTGGTGGTGAAAGTAAGGCGGTATGTTGACCCCCTAGAGATGCAGCCAGCAAGTGGTCCTAGGTTTGATTCCTGATGGCGACCAAATATTTCTAATTCAGTATTAAAAAAAGAATGAAATAGTCTAACAGGCAGTACTGAATTAAAAGTAATAAAGTTGGTGTGTTACACATTGCCACCCACTTATCTACCACCAACAGATGACAGGTATTATAATAGCTAGACTTGTTATGTCAACCTAAGCTACTGGTTTTGATGAACATTATATTGAAAACATTCATGTCAGTGATTATGTTGTCTGTGTGCATGTGCATTGTCTTTTTGGCCTTTGATCTGTCATCTCAGACAGGTTCCAGTGGTATCTCCAGTCTCCATCCATCTGACCTAAAATGAACTAGAACTCCTCCCAATTGTTTGAGGTTAATTTTTATACTAGAAATGTGTATTTGCAGTTATAAAACAGAGGTAATCTCAAACCATTGGGAGGAGTTGTTATTCGTTTGAGGTCTGATGGATACTGAAGACTACACAAGAAACTGTTTGAGATACACAGTTCAAAAGGATGCACATGAACACAGGCAACAATAGTGACTGACATGAATGCTTCCAATACATGTTCATCACACCAGTTGGTTAGGGTGACACAATAATTTTGCTATAATATTCTCATCTGTAGGTGTAAACTTGGAAGCTAATGCTCTAATAAAACATTAAACATATGTGTGGTGGAAGCAGCTGGGAGAGAACCAAATAGGCTGCCACCAGAGTGTCAGAAAGCACTTACACAACCCTTTCACAGGCCCTTAGCTAGCCAGCTGCTGCTGTTTAAAGCAGAACAGAAGGTTCACAAGAGTTAAGAGTGGTAAAGCATGACACTGAGAAACACATGCTCAGACTAGCCATTATATATAAAACCAGTCTGGGCATGCTCAATGAAAGTCTGGTGACACAGGAAAGGAATGATGCAATGGGAAGTGGGAGATAAATGGAATAAGTAATTAGCTGGTACAGAAAACAATAGAATAATAAGGCATGCTAATAATCTAATAATAATGTGATGTGTTTAGTGTTTCTAGTGGGAGTGTTCAGGGGTGTGGAATGTGGTAGGTATTCTACCACATCTCCCCCTCCTTCGAAAATTGAAGTGTGGGGTGAAGGAGATGGAGTGACGTCTACACTGAGGAAGGAGGAGTGGTTGCAGGGATGTGCTGCTGCTGCTGGTCTTCTTGGGAAGGCCAAGATTGTCTGAACAGGGTGTCTGCAACTGAATTTGCTGAACCTTTCACATAACATAACTCAAAGTTATAGTCTGCCAATTTCTGCTTCCATCTGCATAGACGTGCTGAAGGAGGCTGGCCATCAATAATGTCAGTCAGGGTACTGTGATCAGTGAATGCCTTGAAAAATCGTCCAGATAGGTAGAAATGGAAATGAGTGCACGATGGCTGACAGGAGGGCAAGGGCTTCTAGGTCGATAACAGAATAATTCTTTTCCCTTGGGAGTAGTTGCCGGGAGTAAAACGCACATGGTATCCAAGTAGAGTCTCTATAAACACAGAGAGATCCACCAACTCCACTGTAGGAAGCATCTGTAAAAACACTCAAAGCATAGTTAGCATTAGGAATAATCAGGGAAGTATAGGATGATACAGAACTAATAATAGAATTAAAAGCTGTTATGAAGTCGTTTTCATAGTGTAATTTGTCTGGGCTGTTCTTAGTCAGGTGAGAATTTAAGACAGCAGTGTATTGTGATAAGGCGGGAATAAAACGAGAATAGAAAGTGATTAGCCCAAGAAATGATTTGAGAGAAGATTTGGTGAAGGGATAACATAGTTTGAGATGTGAGCGATTCTTGCATCTGGGATGGAGAGTTTGCCATAGCCAACATGGAAGCCAAGGAAGTCAAATGACCTGAAACACCAGCAGCATTTAGATTGCTTCACTGTGAGGCCTGCTCCAGCAAGCCTGGAAAGAACAGAAGTAATGTGGGAAAGATGATCTGTGAAGGAAGTAGAAAAGATGATTACATCATCGATATAAGGGAGTGAGAATGCTTCTAGGCCTCTCAAGACTGTCTGCATCAGCTGTTGGAAAGTGCTGGGAGCATTGGTTAGGCCAAAGGGCATAACTTTGTACTGAAATTTTCCCTGAAGACAGGTGAAAGCAGTCAATTCTTTAGAGTCAATAGCCATGGGCACCTGATGGAAACCCTTTAATAGGTCCATCTTAGAAAGAAAAGTTGCATTCCCTAGCTGGGCCAAGATGTCATCAATGGATGGCATGGTGAAAGGGTCATGAATGGTAATACTGTTAAGTTTTCTGAAGTCGATCACAATTCTGATGCCACCATCTTTTTTCTTGACGGGCATAGGTGGACTTGACCACTTAGATGAAGAAGGTTCTATGATGCCGAGATATAGCAAATTCTCAATCTCTAGCCTAAAGGCTTCTTGGTATGCAAGAGGGATGGTGTAAGAGGGAGACCAAATGGGTGTTGTGGATGTAACAGAGATAGAGTGATGGACAAGTGATGTGATGCCTGGTGAGTCTGAGAAAACTGATGGAAATGAATTCAGGACACACTGTAGCTGCTGTTGCTGCTGAGGTGACAAGTCAACTGGTTGGGGTGCATTATTAGGGGGTTGAGGCACAATGAGGCATCTGTGAACAGGCACAACTTTCTTTAGCTGTGAAAGATGTACTACTTTGGGTTTAACTTTCTTGCCCTGGGGAACAATGGAACAGTTTATGGGGGGCAACAATTGGGAGATGGTGTAAGGACCGTCCCAGGATGCATCCAAACATTTGTTGATTCCTGGAGCTCTTTTATAAACAAGATCACCAATGTTAAAGTTAGCAGCAAGTGAGGCTTCTTTGGACAGTCTGTGGGAAGGGAGTTTGGCCGAAAGAGACTTCTTTACAAAGTGTGTTTGGCATGAAAGCATGTTGTCAAGGTCATGGATGAATTGAGGGAGGTTAATGGAAGTAGATGAGGGAGAAGTCCAAAGTGATTTGAGTGTGGAAAGAATGAATGGTGAGGGTTTAAGGAAAAGAAGCTCATGGGGTGTAAAGCCATGGCGGGAGTGGGGAAGACTTCTGGCAAAGTAAAGAATGAGGTCAAGGACAATAGGCCAATCATGTTTTTGTGAGATGCAATTTGAAATCATAGCTTTTAGTGTGGAGTGGAATCTTTCAAGGCGTCCATTGGACTGTGGATGGTAAGGTGATGTACGAATGGACGAGATGTTGAAACGCTTTTTGAGGTGTGAAAGAGTGACAGACATGAAATTAGAACCTTGATCTGTGAGAATGACAAGGGGTGGACCCAAAATAGAAATGATAGATAGAATGGCTTTTGAGGTCTTCAGAAGTGTATGATTTGAGGGGAATGGCGAATGGAAAACCCGAAGCAAGCTCAAGGCAAGTGAGTATGAATCTGTATTTGTGTTTAGAGATGAGAAGAGGTCCAACTATATCTAGAGCAAGTTTCTCTCCCCCCTCTGAGATGATTTCTGGCTCCAACATGTGTACTTTTGGGGCACCAGATTTGTTAAAACGTGTGCACTTGTCACATGACTGAACATGTCTTCTAATGTCTGAAACAAGGTTGGCCACGTGAAATGTTTATTGACCAGGGACCTGGTGGTGTTCAGACCACCATGCCCAAGGCCTTCATGAGCAGCAATGAGAACTTTATCCCTGAGTGGTTTGGGAACTGCAAGGGCATGTGGAACAGAGTGTTGACTGGAAGTGAGACACATGAGCAATTTGTCAACCACAAAGAAATGCTTGTCTCCATTCTTAGCATGCTCCCAAAGGGGGGCTAATGTTTCATCCTCATGTTGCAATTGAACAAACTTGTCTCTGGTTATGCCATCAAAGTTAAGAGTAGGAATGGAAGTGGGGGTGAGTAAAATGCCATAATTGGTGGATGGATATGGAACAACTGCATCAGATGCTGATTGAGTGCCAGCAGAGTCACAGTCAACTGGCTCACTAATGTCATTTAATGACAGAGGAGTGGCACCTTCAGTAGTGTGCAATGTCTCAGCAACATGGGTTGCAATATCAGATTTTGCCTGCATGGCACGGGTAACCGTTAGGACAGGTGCGGGCTCGGATTTGATGTGATTGATGAGAGAAATGATGTTGTCTTTGCCAAAGTCTATGCCTGGGAGAACAGTTTTAGGGGGTAGTCTGGAATCAACTGCAAGTTGGCAGATACCACTAAGAGTAGGGAGTACTACTGGAAGTTCAAAGACTGGGACTGATTTGGCAATTTGTGAAATGCCCGAAATAGATGCAAACTTAACATGAGTGTAATCACTGTCAATAAAGTCGTCTGATATGAGTGAAATCTTTGCTCCGGAATCAATAATGATTGGTGCGTGTATGCCGTTAATAGTACCATCTGTGACTAAGTCTTCATCAAAACTGTTGATAGGGGTGGGCAAGGTGGTATCACAAGAGGAAACAGTAGGTAAGGCTGGAGCAGGTAGTGACTTGTTAAGTTCAACCTTCCTGACTTGTCTGGCATTGGTTCTGGGGACTGGAACGGGTCGATTTTGGGTGGGTGTGGTGGATAAAAATGGGGTGGAGTGGCTGGGTGGGTGTGACAGAGTGGGAGTGGTAGTGCAGTTGTTGGCATAGTGGCCAATACTGTTACACTTAAAGCAAGTGACTGTGCTAAGGTCACGCCTAGGTAGAGAGTTGGGATGAGACTGAGAGGTGTTATGGTGGGAGGTGTGAGAATGGGAAGTGTGTGAATGAAGGGTGGGACAATGAGTGACAGGTGAGGTGAGCAAGGGTGGCTTGGAGTAAGGAGGTTGCCTAAAATTGAGATGTCTAGAGTCAGAATGTGGACTGTAGTCTTGAGGCTTGTTGTGATGGAACTTAGAAGGATATGACTTGCCATGAGAAAATGTAGACACGCACCAAGTGTTACAATCCTGCACGAAAGCTTGATTGGTTGCACAAGGTTTGTTAAGCAGGACATCTCTGTGCTCTTGGGGTAAACTAGCCAAAATGCCAATGGTGGCAAAAACATTGGACATATCCTCTATGAGTTAATCTGAACAATTGACTAGAAATGGTAGGCTATCAAGAATAATTTGGAACTTGTAACGCCAGTTATTGTACCATTGGAGTAAGGTTTTTTGACCGCCAGTTCTAAACTTGAGGGGAAATGAATTCAAACATTCCGAGACAGAATAACCTCCAATGTTAAGTAACACTATCTTCATGTCGTCATAATATGAGGTGCAAATGGCTACGTTATTATAGTAGGCCTCCTTATAAAATCCAGATAAGACTGAGGGCAAATAGGTAATCCACCTATGCTGTGGAATGGTTCTAGCACTCAATTCGAATTCGAACCGGTGGAGAAAAACAAAAATGTCTTCTCCCTCCGTCATCTTGCCAATGGAAGAAGAGAGGGATTCAGGTTTGTCAAGAGGTATTGGAGTTGGGGCTGCAGGTTGAGACTGCTTTGAAAGCAACTGGGCAAACATGAACATAGTGGGGTCAATGTCTGCAGCTTTAGCCTTGTCAGAGATAGATTTAATTAAAAGGGTTGGGTCATCATCAGGTTTGTAACAGGATGTGGCTAAGGGTGAGGCATCTTTAGATTGAACAGAATCAAGAGGAACAGTGGTAGTGGTAGAAGAAAATGATTCATTGGAAGTGGAAAAGCCGGAAATGACTGAATGGGCAGATGATAATGAGGGGATTGAATCAAGGGAAGAGCAAGAGTTTTCAGAATGAGTGGGGGACTGAGTTGCCATTGCTAGAGCTTTGGCTCTTTGGTGCCTGGTGTACATAGTAGATAAATGATACACTGATAAACTAATAACACAATATTACAACGTCCGAGCACAAAACAACAACAATGCACTAATAGAAACTAATAACTTGCACTCAAGAAGTAGAAGAGCTGAAGGCTGTAGATGCTGAGGAAGAAACTCAATGAAGACCATGAGGTGAAGGCTGCTGGAGGTAGACTGGGAATTCCAGAGAAAGCAAAGCACACAATATTGGCAAGGGTTCGTGCAAGTGACCACTTGATCGAGATTGGAACGGCAGAGAAGACTGCTGTAGAATAGGCAGGAACAGACTGCTGAACTGAAAAGAAATGAGTTGAGATGGAAACCCTCTACGTCTGGAGTCAGGGATTGTTCAGTTATGGAGCATCGCAAATCTCAAAGGGCAGTAATCAAAGAAGTGAGTGTCGATGGGTAAGGCCGTCTCCAAGTATCCAACACTGAAGAAGAATGCTGGACCACCGCTGGCACCAAGTGTGGTGAAAGCAGCTGGGAGAGAACCAAGTAGGCTGACACCAGAGTGTCAGAAAGCACTTACACAACCCTTTCACAGGCCCTTAGCTAGCCAGCTGTGAAAGTCTGGTGACACAGGAAAGGAATGATGCAATGGGAAGTGGGAGATAAATGGAATAAGTAATTAGCTAGTACAGAAAACAATAGAATAATAAGGCATGCTAATAATCTAATAATAATGTGATGTGTTTAGTGTTTCTGGTGGGAGTGTTCAGGGGTGTGGTTTATAGAAATGTGGTAGATATTCTACCACAATATGTTTAGGTCAGCCCTCACCAACGAGTTGCCAAGGCAACCCTCAGAAACTTTATTATGAACTAGAGCTGGACTCAAAGTGTGTATATGTACGACTGCATATATTAATGTTTTATTTTAAGTAGCTATAGCTATTCAATATATTATATACTCTACATAATATAATTATAATTTCACAAATTATTTATTTGACATGAACCAACTGATTGTTTATAAAATCATTTGCTTTGTAATATAATAAAAATGGCTTGTTGAATTGTTAGGATTGCAGTGGCATTTGAAGTTATTGACTAAAAATCTTGTTTGTTTGTTTTTGTTTAAAAATACTTCTATAATGTCTTTCTATTGATCAAACTCATTACTTGAATACATGAGTGGGTGTGGTTAAATGGTTGTGGTTATAATTGGCCGCACCAATTCGATCTGTCTTCCTACTCCTCTGGACTCATAGTAATGTTTTTTTAGTCCCGCATTTCATTTATGCTCCATACTTCAGGTAGTAATTTTATATTGTTTATTTTGAATACACAAAGCACAAAGCAATTAAGGTGTTGCTACTAAAACCAAAGTCTACCTGAGTATTATATTTAATTTCTTCCCAGCCAGAATTCTTTGATTTTACGTTGCTCGAAGAATAACTCGGCCTTGCCCAAATATGCTAGCTTAATTTTGAGAACAATAGGTGTCATATGAGCATATAATGCTAGAATAACTGGTAAACATTAGGAAATAAGTGAAAGTCAGTACATTTAATGTGAGATTGCACGAGTCCAAAATTGTGGAGTCAGCACTGACTCAGTAATGGTACCAGTAAAGTGAATGGAAGAATATACATGTATAAAGTGTATTATTTACAGTAAACAAAGTATTTTATTATAATTTTGAACTTCTAACCGTAATGGTTCCCTATTTTCTATAATATAATAGGCAAAATAATATTAGCATAACTGGGAAAGTCTTGACCATAAGTGAAACAGAAGCCAAGCTTCGTATCAGCTGCTAAGTAAATGATATGTCTTAAGTAGGACCCGCCAGCATAATGCTCAAAATGTTAGAATTATCCTATTATTTATTCTAAAATAATTCGTTATTATTAATTGAATTTTTTTCATGAAGTTCTCCAATTATTGTAGTTATAAAAATAATGAAATAATATAGTGCATGATTGTAGTAACAAAGTTAAAGGTGTCATAAAATGAGTAATTGAGTTTGTTTTCACCAGTCATTGTAATGAATTATTCTTGAAGATTCATGTAATCTTCCAGTGAAGACTTTTGTGACTCACATGTTTCCTGCACCTGGAAATCAATATGTGACTTTTAATAAAATGTGTAAGGTCGTTTTCATGGCTTTTTAACTGCACAGCTGGGTCCTGAGTGAAAGCAGCACCTTTAGCTGCAGCTGAATACTTTAAGAGTTCAAGTTTCAATTAGTCTTATTGTAAGAATTCAGGAGAGGAAAAACAAAGAGGGTTATAAGGATCACAACATGTGGCTGTATTTCCACTACTTTACCTGACTGTGCAATCTTAAAGCTGAAAGTACTATAAAATCCTCTTTTTTCCCCCTCAAAATCTTTATGTGCTGGTTTCACACTTACCTTGACATAGTAGATATAGTATGGTGTAGCTGCTTTACTTATAGGTGAAGGAGAGGCAATGAGTGATGGATAGGCAAACAGCCCTTCATCATGCTATTCAAATATTTCCCAAGGTGTCCTCAAAAGCATACCTCCCAGCACAACTGAAGAGTTTTACCGCAATATTGAACTCCCATGGAGTACCGGGATGATCAACTTCCTGGAATTTCTTACTGGACAGCTGGCAGTGACATTCCAAGCACTGAAGCTACCAAGCAATGCCCCCTTCGAAGAAGCAAAAGCTAGACTGCTTAATGAGGTAGGAGTTGCTGTACCCTCAGCAGCAAATAAGTTTATGAGGCCAGACTCAGAAGCCCCGAAGAAACTTGGTCCAGTGGATTATTTGAATCAGCAGACAACTTGATAGACAAGATTTTGACAGGATAAAAAACATTGGTCAATGTTAAGACACAATTATTGAAGTCTTGCAGGTGACGGCATTCATTCCAAGTCAGAAGTGAGGCAAGCTATTACCACATTTTATGAAAATCATGGAGTGGTGATTAGTGATTTGAAGAATGTTGCGAAACCGTTCCTACCACCAAACAGGAAGACGGAGTTTGAACAATCACGAGGACACTGGATGTACAACACTAGGCCAACATGTAGGAAGTGCGGAAAAGTAGGACATAGAACAGTAGACTGTTTCAGCTACACCAGTTGGAGAGACCAGGGGAGCATCACCTGCTATTACTGTAAGCAGGCAGGGCACATCAGCCCTAATTGCCCTTATCATCAGGGAAGGAACAACAATGACGAGGTGAAGAATGACAATCCTGCAGTGACCAAGAAACAAGAGAAAAGTCATTTAGAGCAGCGACGCCAGTCAGAAAGGGTCCCAAGGAGAATGTGATTGAAGTCAGAGTATGTGAAATCTCCATGCCAGCCATCTTAGATTCTGGAGCAGACATCTCTATTGGTAATACCGACAGCAGTCAAGCTCAACGAGACTGTCAGTGTTGTGAGCTATGATGGGACACAGAAGGTGAAGGAATTGGCTGAGGTTAATGTTAGGATGGGTGTGAGTGAAAGGGTGGCTTTAGTGAGTATGGAGGAGTTAGGGAGGAGAGCCTTAATAGCTTTTCCCTTGCAGAATGAAGAAGAAGAGGAATTTATTGTTAAGTGTGTTAGAAAGACAGAGGAGAGTATGTAGTGTTCATATAAGAGCTATGGTTGAGAAAGAACATATGGGGAATGAGATGTGAAAAAATTGTGGAGGAAGAGCATGGTTGACAATATTAGGTCAGTACCCATGAAGGAAGTTACCAGTACTTCAGGTTGTTGTGAGCAATCTGCCAAGTGGGATGGAAGTATGTGATGATAGTGTGGCATCTGAAGAGGAGGAACTAGGTGAGGGTGAAGGAGTTTATGTTGTGGATAGGAATAGTGATGTGAGTGTGATGGATGAAGTAGGCTCTGAAATTGACAGTATTCATGAAGGAGATGATGAGGGTATGTTGATTAATGAGATCTCAAAGGGTGGTATAGCTGGGCAACACTGGGCGTGGTACAGGATATGTGACATGTGATATGTACAGGAAACAGGATGTAAATAATCACCAACAACCGATACCATGCAAAATTCTTGGAAGCACAATTGTCTTGTAGGGGGTTCTTTTAACTAGCAATGGCTGCCAGCTGCCCACCACCGGTAGGAGATTAGGAATAGATTTTATCAAGTATTATTGTCTGACTGAAGGTGATACACAAATAGAATTGATAAAGGCAGCATGTGCTGATGACACACAAACATAATGATTACAGCTAACATAATGATTAAGTGTCCATGGATTACGACTTCAAATATGCCACAACAATGTATTTAAATCTAGTTAGTAAAATACAAGTTTTAAAAAAGGGCTCTATACATAATTTTTAAACACACATTACAGTTTGATGTCATCAAACGTACAAGATCACAGATAATCAGTGATGACCTTAGCACATACCTGAAGTGTTCCTGCCATCAATCCTGTTTGTTTCCTTCTCACATGGTTCCCTATTTGTTCTCTTTATGATGTTGTCTTCACTGGTCTTAAACCTGCCTACCCATATGCTGGATCTCTCAAACTCTTCCACATAGACCAACCTCTAGCCTAGTCTGGTGGAGCCAGACCCACGTAGCATGCAAAGCGTGCGGAGGGTCTGGGGACATTGCCGTACCAATTTATTCTGGAGGAATGTGGAAGTGGTGAATGCCCCACCTCCTTTATACCTGAATTTCTACTATAAATTAGCCATGATTAATGCTAAACCTAGAGTTGAAAGGGTGGCTGGCATGTATAGGAATTTCTGTTTGTGGTTGAGGAGGGCTATTCCCAGTAATTTGCTAGCGGTAATTGACCGCTGAAATTATATGTGCAGCAGAACAAATTTGGTATGGCCATGTCCCCAGACCCATTCCCAGTGTAACGGTTTGGTAAAGGGTCAGGCTATGCCAGACTACCTCTAGCCATGTGATAAAGGTAGGAAATAAGCATGTAAATGAAACTACAACTAAGTCCATCTCCAAGTGCACATAGCTAACTTAAAAGTTGTATAGTATCTCTCTTTTATTCTCGAAAAATGCCAAGACAAAACTGAACACTACAGCAACTGACTAAATATTATGTGTTGTTTTTTCCAATTTTGTATTCCAAAAGAGATGATAGTTTAATTTAATATATCAGAGCAACAATAAGATGACTAACAAAACTTAACTGATAATATGATTCAAGCTAATGCATTTAATCACAGTAATGCAAAACCACAGGAGTACAAAAAACCGCACAACACATTTAAAGTTTATTTGTAACGACATGAACTGCAAGATGCATAACTATTCACAAAAATTAATGCCGGACAAAACTGAACCATTGACAATGATAACTGGTAGATACACTTCCTGTGATAAAGTATTAATAATTCTTGTATTAACAAAAAAAAGTGTAAAACAAACAAACAAACAAATATATCAACACATTTTGAGTTACTTGTAAGTTGTTTGTAGAAACCAGATGTCGACTCCTCACACGATGTGTCTTGTGGCTGGTTGGATGGCTAAAAATATCACAATAAATAGAAGTTTGTCAGCACTAGTAAAAAAAAGGGCTGTTAAAGTCATTAGGTTCTTCATATATTAATTTTTTTGTGCCCCATATTAAATATTATTTAATCATTTTGGCATTCTTTTTAAAATTAGGCAAGCATAGCGAGACCTTCACTAACAATTGCCAATTGAGATTGGGTGTATATATATGTGGCCAAAGTTCAGAGAGGTCAATACCTATCCATCCCCGAAGGCTACTTTATAATGTTAGCATTTGTGCAGATGAAAGCAATTTTAAAATATCCAGAGAAAAGACTGATAGTGGCAGAGAAAAGATTGATAATACCAGAGAAAATGGCAAAGAGCTGCGGAAGCAGAGCAGACAAGATGATGGAAGTTAGGTCTTACAAGCTTAGCGAGTACATTATTTATTCATACTGATTGATGGTGGCGGTATGTTGCCTTGGTTAATGTACTGTTTGCTGAAGCTATATGCCATACGCTCAGAGTTGTTCCTACTTGTGTGTGTATAAGTGTTGTGTGTTACTAAATAATATCACAAAATAAAAAAATAAAAAACAAACAAACAAACAAATTATTAATCGTTATCATACGAATTAAAATTTCAATTACTGCTTGCTACTAGGCCAATTTGCTTGCCATTTGTGCTGAATCACATCACTATTCTATATTTAATTTTGTGTATATAAGACTTTGAAATTTAAAAACAAAAACAAAATTGTTACCATTCGAATTAAAATTTTGTTGCTTGGCCCATTTGCTCGCCATTTGTGCTAAAGCACATCACTAGTATTGATTAATGTTTTGTATATAAGACTTTGAACTCTATCAATATAGTCTCAGTTCTTGTCTCATCAAATCTTTTCAAGGCTGAATTCATTCAAGGCCTGTATTTTAACTGGTTCTAATGGGATGTGTAGAGTAAGCAAGTCATTGTGGAAAAGGTAAACTCTGGTGAACAATTCATCCCAATAGTGGTTGTACCTAAAAGAGATAGACACATCAGGATGTGCTGTGACTGCCAGGTTACCATTAATCAACATTTTGAGATAAATTGCAAGAAAATATGCAGAGGCTGTGAAGCTGTTGGGATATATATAAAACTGAAATAGGAGCATTCTTTCTGTGACAAACTAACTAATTGCTACTGTTTATGCTTGTTCAAGAAGTCTGTCCAGCAGGACAAACTCTGTATGTGTACGATGGTACCATAGACAAACAAGATTAGTCATGAGCGTATGATTATTGGACAACTGGTACGAGATTGGACATATATAGATTAAGTGTAATCAGCACAAGCCCTAACATAACATGAATACAATTATACATGTAGTTAATATTATATTTGAAGCAATATTGATTTACTTACATTAAGTAGTCTCCGATGTAAAAGAAACTACTAAATCTCTAAAGTCACAGCTTTTCAGAACTTCACAGAAATCTTCAAATGCTTCTGTTTTTGAAGAAATATTCAGTTCAACATCCATCAGTAACTTTCTTGTCTTGTCTTCTTTTGATATGTTCAAATCCATTATTTCACGGTAGGTTTGACGTGATATGAGCGTCTTGCTAAGACAGTGGTCTGCAATTGAGTTGACGCTGATTTGCAATTGTTCAACTAATATCGGATAGAACTTGAAAAATACAGTAGAACAATCTAAAAATAGTAAACAATCATCATTCAGTATATGTTAGCTAAAAATAACATACCAGGTAGGTGTGACTGAAGAGTAGGTTTCTTGGCTAGTGCTTCCGAAAGAAATTCTTGCACACAGCAATTTCCAATCACCTAAAACAAAATAGCAGCAAATGAATATTGCATTAGAGACTTTCTAGGGTTTAGTGTAATAAAATGTACTGCCATTAGAAGTCTTATACACACAGACTGCATACACAACACCCACACAAGCAAACATACAATCTACATACAATCAAATTATACATCCACAAGTGGTAATAATTCCAATCATTTGCTAACCTGGAGGTTCCTTGATCCGAATACGCTGAACTTGGCCAGTTGGCATCTCAACTCTCGGTATGTCTTGCTTACCCAATTAGGTATTACTCCATCAGCACTCACACCATCACGATCAGAGAGTGCAATAAATATTTTCTCACTCTTCACACATTCAGAGATTGTCTCCATATCATTTTCAGATATTAGATTATTCTGATTTGTATCATCAAACATTTCTTTAAAGCAGCAACTTATAAAAGGTTCGAAATGGAGCAGTTCAGATAGTATCAAATTATCAAAACTAGGATTGTCACACATGACTATCTCAGATCTCTGACATACAGCTTTGGCTATATTATTGATACTGTATAAAGCCATTTCTTCACAAGGCTTAGGAGGATATTGAACTTGATCTGGATGACAGAAATACTCTAGCACATTCAAAGATGGACATATTTCCTCAGCACATTTTAAAACAGTTCTTATCACAGAAGAACGTACAAATAATAATTTCTTGAGATTGTTATTCTGAAGGTTAACTTTTAACGAACGAAACATCAGCACAACTGCCTGGCCTTGTTCAGCAACTTCTAAAAGACATTCTGTTCCGATAGTACTTCTCCAAAAGATTCCATTCTTCCAAACACAACAAGAACGACAAATACTAGAACATTCAAAACCACGATTCCAACTTTTCACAGGAAAAGCATTTTGAAATGCCACTCTAAGTAGCAATATTTGAATAAGACGAGGTGTGAAAAATGATGTCGCATCTTCTACTCTCAGTATCCAACCACACTGCACTACTGGTTCTGCCAGAGAATCCCACACATTCTGTGGTTTCTCTATATTTACTAGTACTGGGAAATAATAGAATTCATCAGAACTAAATTGAAGCTCAGCAGAGAGAAGCTCGAGAATTGAACTGTCAGTAATTTTCTGACAATACTCTAAATGTAGTAGAAATCCCATCAACATTTCAATATCATAGTGTGGGAATTGTTTTGCTATAGTAGAAGAAGCTACTACCCCAGTACTGGTGCTGACTATTCTGTGAAGATGTTGAAAAGCAAGTGGAGCAAATAGAGAGCCATTAATTTCATGTAAGAGAATTTCTTTGTTGATGACTAGCCAGCTATGTGTGATGTTTTTGTGATTTTGTAGAAATATAATATGACCTTTTTGATGCAATTTTATTGACAATTTCACAAAACTATCACTGTTATCAGGAAGAAGATAGGCTGGATTCTCTTCTTCAAATGTGGGTTCATTTTCAAAATCAAATTCTTCACCCGAGCTCAAAGAACTGTCACTGTCAGAAGCTGGAAATGTATTTGGATCCATTCCTGATGAAATCCACTGTTCTTTTATATTTATGATATCACTTATCTGTACTGCCGGTTGGAGGTTAAAACTGTGAAGCAAAAAAGCATAAAAACAGTGCAGCAGAAAGTCTATTGGAGCTGAATTGCGTAGAACTGAAGCACATGTATTGATATCTTCTCGAAGTTCTTTCAATTCATTGGTGTATGACATTCGACAGTCTAAAAAGTAACAGTGAGCTAAATGAAACCCACCATTGCTAAAAATACGTTTCAGAGCATCTTTGCTGCAAATAGTTTTCATTTGAGCTATTAGATGCTGAATCTGATCAGCAAAACTAAAAATAATTATGACTTGTGGCTGACTGTCTCCTGATTTTGATTTTACTTGACACTTGAAAAAATGGATCCAGTATAAAATATCTTGTAGAATGAGGTTTTGATCTCTCCTGCAGTCGACTAGTAACAGAATGAGTGGAGTTGATGAAGCCATGACTGTGTGTAGTACTGCCTCATGGCTGGCATAGTATTCACTCTGACCTGCCAAGTCATAGAAGGACACACAACCTAACTCTTCACTGTCATGAGAAGAATGAATGATTCCGGCAGTGTGGGGTTCTGCCTGTACTATAATTTGACTGCCATCACTACATAGAGCTTTGATGAGTGTAGACTTTCCTGATGAAGGTTTCCCAGCAACTATTATGTTGAGAGGAGTGGGTGGAGGATTCTCTGACTGATACGTTTTGAAGAACTCCTTGTATGTGTCATACAGGGGACCAGTGTCTGCTCCGTGTTCAATGAGTACTTTGATGATTTCATGATTGTCCAAGGAAGTCACATCCTTCACTTACTATTTTAATACAGGGCAAATTACAATGAGCTGATGCGATGTGAAGTGGTAAATTATGAAATATATTTTTTTCTTTACTCAATTTGTAAAAGATTTCTGGATACTGTGCTTTCAAGTCTTCTATTAATTTCAACAAGCCATTTTCTGAAGCAATATGGAGAACATTGTTTTGTAACTTGTAATGTCTTGATAGTTCTTTATAATCCAAATTACGCAACCATTCAGTTGAAACTAATTCTTCTCCTTTGCAAGGTGAACTTCCAGGAATATAGAAAGAGGATCCCATAGAACATGCCATCAAGTCATGTCTGTCAGGATGATGTTTGTAGAGTAAGTCTAGAGGAGTATTGCCATTGATATCTTTGTGAGTTATATCGCACTCTCTCAATAAGTGAATGGCTTCTATGGATAAACCAGATTTACATGCCACATGAAGAGGATATTGCTTCTTAGAATTCAAAGTGTTTAACTTCATATACTCTATGAGATATGAAACTGCATTACTACTTCCACTAGCTGCTGCTACATGCAATAATGTGTCTCCTGGTGAGACTTCTGTAACTTCAAAAGATGGCACACGAATTTTCTCACATAAAATACTAATGTAGCTCTTGTCTTCACAATACAAATCATATTGTCTATCGAGTAGTAGCCAACGACATACGGAATAATTGTTATTTAGGAAAGCCTCACATAATGGAGTACGTCCAGATAGATTTTTTGTATTTATTGCACACTGACAAAAACATTTCACTATGGTAGCATCATTGCTATAGTGACAAATTAAATGAAGAAGTAAATTGCCTTTTCGGTCCATTTTATGGCACAAGTATTTCCAAATTTCAGGTTCAAATAATTTATGCATAGAACAAAAATAAAAAAAATTCTTACTATCAGTCTTTATGAAATCATGCCAAAAACAAGCATTGTGTTTAACAATGTTATTTACAAGATCAACAGTATCATCTACTTTATCATAATTCTTCATCAAAGATTCAATAGGAAGTTGTCCTTTGTCATTCTTGCATTGGGCATTGTACCCAACATGAGCTATTAGTTGAGCATAATTTCTTTGTCTGTAGTCATGAGCAACATTTGTACACTTCTTCAAATATTCATTGTAAAGCTGTCCACTGATAACCATACCACCAGGTGTTCCACTGTTTACATGTTCTAAACTCTGCTCACTGCTTAAATCAATAAATGCCATAGATTTTCGACATAATATAAAATGAAATTTAGGAAGACTAAGTATAATACCCATACAAGAATAATTTTGAAATCTCAATGCAACTTGAAAGGGAGTTAATTTTTCTTCGTTTTCTGTAAATAGAGATGGAAGATTAGCACTAACTAAAACTTTCCCTGTGTATTCCTTATAATTTAAACCAATGTAGAGCCATGGTGGTAAAGTTTTACTCCCTACCAGAGATCCCCTACTATCAGCTACTATCTGACCAGATATATACTCACAGATGTCTTCATGACCCAGACGACATGCTATATGAAGGGGCGTGTCTCCAACTTTGTTGGTACAATCAATATAGTTACAACAACACACTTTCTCTACCATGTCTAGGTCACCCAGTAGACAAGCTATGTGTAAAGGACTGTTGTGGTTTACAGTTAGTTCTTCAACTAGCTGGTGGGAAGTAATGGATCCAATAGACATGTTGGGTTGATGTTGAATATAATCAAATACTTCTTCAGCTTTAGTAAAAATATCAGTAATATCCACACCAAAGTTTTGTAACCATAACACTAAGATTTGTACATTGTCCTGAAGCACATCGTACTGTATTGGAACAGCTTCCTGTTGTGATTTCACTTCTAGTGAAACTCCAGCCCATTCAACCCATTCAATAATTTCTAAGTTTTCCTGAAGCACACTGTACAGAGCTTTTGATTTCACTTCCAGTTCTTCTAAGTCGCCCATAGCGATCAGCTACCAGAACGTGGGATTCACCTGTTTACGCTGTTTTAAAAAAATAAAATTTCGATAAAAATGAAGTGTTTATCTCTTGCATACCATTTCCGGTTAATGGGTGTGTCAAATCTAAGCGTGCATGTGTTGTTGTGTGTGTGTGCTTGCTCGAGTTATACCACGTGTATTACCGTACCATATTATGTGTACGTACGTAGTAAGCCAACGATTTGGGGTGGCGTAGTCAGACCCTTTTCCGAACCGCTACGCTTCGCATGTTATGTGGTTCTGGCTCAGCCAGACAAATTGGGGGCCCTCCCGGCCCTAAATCTCAGCCACCTATTCTATAAACAGACGAGTGTGTAGACATTAGCGGCCTCGTGTATTAACTCTTGTATATTGGACAGTCCTAATTTTTGTCATGCAAATTTGCTATGTATAATTCGTTTTTGTAGTCATAGCTAGCTAGTTGCCTGTAATTTTCCAGCAAATATCTCTAATACTTTCTGGTACCAGTAATGCTTAACTATGGAGGCTGCAGTTAGAAAGTCTACAATACTATCCAAATACATTTTATGGAAGAGCAAGACTTGCAAATGGACCAGACCAGAGGAATTTTGCTAGACTAAATACCTTATTTTACTAACACTAAAGAGATGCTGTTAAACTATCTGTCTTTCCACTTTGCTTCAGTTATGCTAGCCATAACAATAATAATATAATATCATGTCAAGAATGGTATGATACACTCTACATATGATCTGATTTTAATAGAAATGAAATGTTGCTGGTAACTGGTCCTGTTATGAGAGAGTCTTGTATGAGTGCGAGATCCAGTGGGTAGGAATAGTGCTGGATACATACAATACATTAGGTCCCTGGATACATACAATACATTAGATCCCTGGATACATATAATACATTAGATCCCTGGATACATACAATACATTAGGTCCCTGGATACATACAATACATTAGATCCCTGGATACATACAATACATTTAGAATTTCAATTGCACACTCAATCCAATAGAGTGATTTCATCACGTGACTAAAAAATATTCTCGCGGTGGGGTGGTGTACAACTACCTCAATCAGCTGTACTAAAATCTATGGCTTCTGCTACTCCTGACACTCCTGGTCTCTCCTCCTATGCCCTACTGCTTCCTGAAGAGGCTAAAGCACGGTATAAGGAGAAAATAAAGATGATTGGTTCTTTTGACCCCTTTGTATTGCCTGATTCTGGATCGTGTGTTACTCCTGCTGACCTACCTCCTGTTGAAGCAAGTGACTTAGTATCCTATTTGGTGTTACAGACTAGCTATCTCACAACTAAACAATTCAAGGCCCATAAATCCTTGGAGGCATACAACCAGTTTGTTAATGGCAGGGTAAAAGATGTACATTCGTGGCAAGTGGCTGACAAGATCATAGTAACTGGAAGGGTAAGAACATTTAGCAATATTTTATATAGTCCACTAGATATATATATATATATGAATAATGCTGGAATAAAATTTGTTTCTCCTAGTGTCAGTACTGTAATAGGTTCGGCATTCTCAGCGATGTAATGAGACACCTGTGAGTTGTTGGATCATTTGTCAAAGCAATGGGGAAGTTTGCTGTGCTCACTGCAAGTGTATGGCAGGTCTGGGTGAGGCATGTACACATGTGGGAGCAATACTGTTCTACCTTGAAACATCCACCAAAGTTAATGGTGGTCATACTTGTACTCAGCAGAAGTGCCAATGGGTAATTCCTAGTTATCAAAGAGAGATACCATATCTTCCAGTTAAAGACCTTGACAATGGTGTTGTGGCAAAACCTAAAACTTCAGATATGCAGAAAAATTTTTCACAGCTTGGCGACTGTGGTACAAAACCAGCAATTCTCTCGATTGTAAAGCCTTATTCAGATAGCTATGTTCCTAAAGTAACAATACCATCATTTCCAAAGCCACTTCAGGAACTTTACAATAAGAAGTATCTTGCATTTAGTTATATGGAACTGTTCCATATAACTAAATGCAAGATACTTCTTATTGTAAAGTTCCAACAACTTACCCTGAGGCTTACAAATTTAGCTCCAAGTCAACTTGCTGGGGGTGTAAACATGAAAGAAAAGCTCGTGACTTCTATAAACAACAAATGGTCAAGAATCATAATAAATTTTCTGTCTATGATTGTGGTTTATTTCTGAATTCTAAATGGCCTCACCTTGGTGCTTCTCCTGATGGTAAGGGGTCAGCTGTCAGTGTGGAGTAGTAGAGATCAAATGCCCATATTGTCACCGAAATGATGACTTAGAAAATCACTGTGTGACAAGAAGTTTTGCCTGAAAAAGTATGATAATGGTGACATACTCTTGGACTGTGAACATACCTACTACTATCAGGTGCAGACTCAAATTTTCCTGTGCAATGTGGATTACTGTGATTTTGTAGTCTGTACATTCCCAGAAGTTCAATCTGAACCAACTATTCATATAGAACGTATTTATCCTGATGATAAGCTATGGTCTGATTGTGTTGTTAAATCTTTGGATTTCTTTAAGACATGTGTCCTACCGGAGATAATGGGAAAATGGTACACTAAATCAAGAGGTAGCAATTCTGCCTCACCTGAACTAACAAGTTCAAACCTAATCTTTCTTTTGATGGCAATGTTCCTAGTTCTTCTACTAATAGCAACACTCCTCCTAGCACTTCTGGTGTCAGTGCTACTAGCATAGCATCTGCAACTACAATGAAGACATATTGTTACTGCAATGAACCTGAGGATGAATCGCGAGATATGATAGGTTGTGACAACTCCAATTGTTCTATTGAATGGTTTCACATTGACTGCCCCAAGATAAAGTCTATTCCTAGTGGTAAATGGTACTGTCCTGACTGCCAGTTGCTGCCCAAGTTTAAAAGAGCAAGAAAACAATAACATTATCATTCAATAGGAACAGATCACAATAATATATATCAGTCAAAAGGAACAACAGAATCACATACATTACACAGTGCACAACATACACGTACTATTTTATCAATATGAGATGATTCTTTGTCAATTGCTTTGGATACAAATTCTATGGGTAAAGTGCCCTTCAATATACTATACTAACACGTTCTACATGTATACGTACATTAGCTATAGTCCTTGTATTTTCAACGTCAATCGCTGATAACTGGCTTTTACCCCGGGTAAATGCTGGGATATGCAGCCTGGCCTGCATCATCCCAACACTCTCTGACACATCAAAGCCGCGATCTGCTAATACAACATCCCCTGGCAATAACTTGTCAAGAATTCCACATGACTCGGTCAACTTCTTGTCATGCTTCAGATACAAATGATACAGTTCCTTGGGGGGTAATGCCAAGCAACACCTTAATGGTATTGTGATGTTTGTAGGTAGACCATGTTGCAGCTCTGGCAAGTAAGCTGGATGGCCGATCAATAAAAACTTCAAAACAATCTATAATAACAGCTATACTTTTCCCGAATGACTTACGAAAACACTGAGGCATGGTCTTCCATAGACTCTCACGATCTGGCCAGATAATCAGTGGACTCAACCTGATATCCAAGATGTTTAGCCATTTTGTAAAAATACGCGAAGCTGTGCTTATAGAAATTGAAAATCTATATGCCAAATCTCTAAATGGACTGTCAAATCTCAATTTCATTATGGTCAAAATGAATTCTTGAAAACCAGACAATTTGGTAGAGGTAGTGGAGGGGGGGACAACATGATCAAAAACAGCCTTCAAAACACTAAGTTTAGGTAGACCAGTATAAAACGTTACAATATCCTCATCTGTGAACAAGCTCTCAGTAAAAGGATGAGCCACAGAATTTTGGCACTCGCATATTTTACTCGAAGTTAACAAAGTTTGCACACCTACATCTATCCCACCATCCTCTGTTGCCAAAGGCTCATTCTCATCAGTAATGGACTCTGCAGTGGCCTTTGCTGACTTGCTATTTTGTGCTTCTCTCACCTTCACCCTTTCCCACCTCTCCTCAGAAGCTTGACCACTGTTAGCAGAAATTTGTCTTCCATGCCCCAAATGCAGTGTAGGAAGCCAGTCAGGGCTAGTTTCATCAAGAAGACTTGCAGGCTTGCCAGTAATGAAATGTCTGGAACAAATCCTGTCATTAGCCAGTATCTTCTCTGTGATATCAGCTCTCTTGATAGCTGACAAATAATAGCCTTGGCGCCTCCGTTTGCTCAGAGCTTCAGTATCAGGCCCTTTATTCGTGACTACTTTAGGTATTCTGTAGAAATGGACGTCCTTGTCCCGTTTAGAACACTTAGAGCAGCCGAAAACCACACAGAGTACCTATTCTACCGTTCGCAGGTTGTACACCACTCTCGTGGATCATGTGAGAAATAATTTTTATGCAAACACTCTATAGCATGGCACACAGTACGACTATGATACATTACCTTGTAAAGCAAAATGGTATAGAGTAATTGGGGTAATTGCTCCATCAGTATAAAAAAATCACTGTACTACCATTATATACTTGGTCATATAATTACCTTTTAACTAGGAAAATAGGTGTACATGTTGCCACAAACAAACAAAAAAACAAAAACATGTTCGGACCAATAGCTAATTAAAACAATGAACAATATCCCATTAATTGTATAAATTCCCTTTTCCCGAATCATTATGTATGCAATACAATAAATTTATATACAATAACAGCAGCAGGAAGCAAATCTTGTATGGTCTGGCCAGGAAGTGGGTGTGGTTTGATTAAATGTGGTTTGATAGTGTCTTTACAAGTAATCAAAAAGTCATTAGATGTATTCTCTCTCTTTCACTGGCTTTTTTTTTTTTAACCATACAGAATTAAAAAAATGTTTGGCCGTCACCAGGAATCTAAGCCAGGACTGCTTGCTACACACACACATATGTATATAGAGTACAACAGAAGGATATTATATGTAGAGTTGTATAAGTTTTCTGTTTGTCTGATCCTAAATCTATGTTGAGAGCAAGACTGTGCATAGCAGTACCCCTTAACAGTATAAATACAGAATTGAAATGTTTGGTTGCTGGCTGGTTGTTGCAGCTCAGTGGCAGGGCGCTTGACTCAACATCGCTACCAAAAAGCTAGATCTGTGTAACATGTCTCCATTCTCTTTACATGAGGTGTGGAATGCTGACCTTCACAACACATTCAGCATCCACAAAGACACTAATTAACATTTATTGACAACAGCATTCCATAATTCAAAGTACATTGTCACTTAGCTAGTTATATTTAGAACACTATATTTAGTAACAGTTTCTGCACTGATATAAAAGGAAGCTCTGTAGACAACTTCCTTTCGCTCTGCATATGTCTTCATGTCCTTGTGTGTGTTTTGTCTTTGTAAATGTTTTCATAACTAACCCCCTGTCAATATCAAGAGAAAGCTTGTGGGTTACTGCAAAGGACAATCCTACATCACTTGCTGCAAAGACTGGTGGCAGCTTACCCAATTACTGCTGCAAAGCCTTTTAAGTGAGGAGCTGACTTTTGTCAACCTTAGGCAAGAACAGAAATTTCCCACAATTGGTGGCAGCGGTGGGATACAAAGAACAATCCAACAAAACCAGTGAAGAAGAAGCAGAAGAAAACTACATTAATGCAGAACAGACCTGCAAAAGGAAAGAAGAAAGAAGTACAAGTTAACAGAGGAGGAGAATTAAAAACAGTTCCAGTTAGTTGGAGAGAAGCTCTTTTACCTGTAACTCCTCCAGTAGCTGCTGTCCAGCGACAGAGCACAGCTTATAATTTGAGAAGAAATCCCAAGAAAAGAAAGGAGACACAGTTTTTCAAGCTATTGGAATTAAGTTATAGTGATACTGAGGAATTTGCTGAAACATTGACAGTTCCCTTGGCAGAGAGAGTCACTGAAACTGAAACATTTATTGAAAGTGAAAGAATAGAAAATACTTCCACAATAGAAACTTCAAAAAGTAGTACAATTACCAACATTACTACAGAAGTCAGCAGGGAAATCTCTGAAGAAGAAATAGTTCCTGAAACGGTTGAACTCAACACTGAGTGTGAAAATTCTACAGAAGTAACTATAGAAAAGGAAACAAGAATGGCAACTGGAATGTCAAGTCTGGAGGCCACCATGGCCCAATTATTAGCAACAATGTTAGAAAATCAAGCAAGACTAGAAGAAAGGGAGAGAAAGGAAAAAAGAAGAAAGGAATAAGGAACAAGAAGAACAGGGACGGAAACAAGAAGAACAAAGGCCAAAGAGAAAAGGAATTGATGGCAATAGAGAAAAAGAAATTAGAACTTGAACAATCTAGATTGGAAGCTGAAAAGGAAAGAATGGAAGCCGATGAAAGAAGGAGTAGAGAGGAAAGAAGATTAAGGAAATTGGATGATGAAAGGAGAGAGTAATTTTCTGGATTCAGCAGTTACAAAACAGGAAATGATCTGAGGCAATACTTTCTACAATTTGAAACCATCATGCATTATGAAAAGGATACTTGGAACTCAAAGCTATTCCCAAAATTGGATTCAACTTTGGCAGAAAGAATGCAACCTCTCATAGAGCAACATCAAGATTATGAATACATCAAGAAGACTCTGTTGAAATCAGTTGGAGCCACTTCAATTGCATTTGGTCAGCAAGTACAAGAAATGAACATGGATAAATTGAAGCACAAAACTGCATCTCAGATTATTGAACTCCTCAGGAAAATAACTGAAGGATGGTTACAGGATGCCACTTCCTTAGAGGAAGCAATATTTGCTATAGTGAGGTCTGCCTTATCATGGTATTTCTTTTCTGGATGGGAAAACCAGCTCAAATCTTACTGAATTAACTGACCACTTGAATGATTGGATGAACTCTAGACAACCTGGTGATTATTCCAAAATACCTGGCTAAAGCAGCAAAACTCATGAGAAGAAAGGAAACTCTCACCATAGAGAAGACAGAAGTGATGCAAAGAGTTGTACCATTTGTAAGAAGTTAGGTCACACCAGTGACCAATGCTGGTTCAGAAAAGATGGCAAGTATGGAGAATCCAGCAATAGTAATGGCAGCAACAACAACAGAAGTTCTAAAAACAACAATTGCTTCACCTGCAATGGAACTGGGCACAGGTCTTATGAATGTCCCCAAAAGAAGTCATCTGTAAAGAAAGAGAAGAATCTGAAGGAGCCAAACATGGGTACTTTCAGACAAGCCTCAAGTTGGATTTCTGGGAAAGTGAATGGAACAGAACATAGAATCCTGATTGATACTGGTGCCTCAGTAGGAGTTGTTACTCCAGAAGTTGCAGAAATGTCAACATATAAATCTGACAAAGAGATTTTCCTGGATGGTGCAATCAGAGGATACAGGAAACTTGTGTTGGTGGAATATGAATTTAATGGAATCACTTTGGAAAGAGAGGCTGCAATAAGTGACAAACATAAAGACTTTCAAGGAATCATTTTCCCTTGGAACCCTAAAGACAAGCAAGAAAATGAGTTATTTGTTCCAATGTTTGAAAGAAAAGCTGAACCCAAAGATATTGCTGTGATAACAAGGCAACAGAAGAGGAATGGAAAACTTCTGAAGAAGCAACAACCAGTTATTCCTGCCAAACCTCTTGTGACAGATTCTGAGGCAGCAACTTCCGCTGTTATAGAATCAACAGAGTCAGGGAACACTTCCACTGAAGCAACTCCAGCTTTAGAGGATGGTATTGTTGGTGAAGAGGACACTTCGACAGCTGCAACACCAGCAACTGATAATGATGTTCATGAAGACACATCCATAGAGGAGGCGGTAATCACTGATGATAAAGTCGCTGAGCCTATAATCACAGAGGAAGCAGAGGAAAATGATGAATGTGAGTCTGGAATTCAAGGAATCCCTACAGAATTAGAAGCAGATAGCAATATGCAAGAGAGTGACAGTATGATGAAATTTATTGAGGAATTAAAGCCGGTGACAGAAGGAACTGAAAGGCAGGAGTTTGTAAAGGATGTTGGAGTTTGTAAAGGATGTTGAAAGTGACACAACAATCAATGTTTGGAGAGAACTTGGCAAGAAAAAACTGCAAGGATTCAGAATCAATAATGGCCTACTGACACAAGAAAGAGAAATTGAATGGGGAACATTTGGTGAAGTCATTGTTGTTCCAAAGTCATGGAGAAATAAGCTGATGGAACTTGGGCATGAAAGGATGGGCCATCTTGGAGGAGAAAAAGTATTGTTAATGATAAAGAAGAGATTTATTTGGCCCAACATGAAGAAAGAAATATACCAACATTGCTCCAGCTGCACAAAGTGCCAATATAATTCTAAGTATCAGCCAAAGAAAGCTTCAATGGTTCCCAGACCAGTTATCACTGAACCATTTCAAAGTGTGGCCATAGACTTAGTGGGACCCCTCCCCAAAGGAAGAGGAGGATGTCAGTTTATTCTTACAAGTATTTGCCTAGCAACCAGGTGGCCTAGTGCTATAGCCTTAAAATCAACCACATCAAGAGCAGTTGCGGAAGCTCTCTGGACCATCTTTTCAAACACTACTATACCAGAGAAAATACTGAGTGATAAGGGTCCTCAGTTCATGAGTGCTGTAATGAAAGATTTAACATCATTTTTGGGAATAACTCATGTCACAAGCTATGCTTATCACCCCCAAACAAATGGATGTTTGGAGAGGGTTCATGGCACCTTCAAATCCATCTTGAAGAAGTGTATCAGCTGCAAAACTGACTGGGTGCAACAAATTCCATTTGTCCTTTTTGTTCTGAGGCAAATGCCAAATTCGGAACATGGATTTAGTCCATTTGAATTAATCTATGACAGCAGAAGTAGAACCCCCCTGAAGGCATTGTATTTTGGCTTAAATGAATTCAATGGAAGGAATCTGAAGACAGGTGCTTGGGTTAATGATCTGGCTGACAAACTACAGCTAATCAGGGATAAGGCAGCTTTGGCAATGGCACACACCATTGAAAAGAGGAAGGAAATGTAAGACAAGAATGCAAAAGACAGAAAATTTCAAGTTGGACAGAAAGTGAGATACAGAATCCCAGGGAAGTTGAGTGCTCTCTCTGAAAGTTGGGATGGACCCTACATTGTGAAGAAGAAACTGGGAAGTGTAAACTATCATATTCTGAAGGAAGGAGCCAAAGGTGAAGGCAAAGTGACACACATCAATAATCTAATGAAATTGACAGAAAGAGGAACTGTGAACAGGCTGGATGTTGTGTCAGAGGAAGAAGATGAAGAAGTTCAACAAGAATTGACAGGAAAACAGATATTGAAAGACAGATGTAAATTTTACAATGAAGAAGAGTTGAGAGAAGTTTTGAAGAAATTTGATGGATGTATGTAAGATGAACCTGGTGTCACCAAAGTAACAGAACTAAGGATTGACACTGGAGCTCATCCACCAATACAATGTCAACCCTACTCAGTGCCTATGTCTTTGAGAGGCAAGGTCAAACAAGAACTGGAGAACTTGGAGGACAATGGAATTATTGTCAGAAGTAACAGCAAATGGTGTTCACCAATGGTGCCTGTTAGAAAACCAGATGGTTCAATCCGGATCTGTGGAGATTTCAGGAAGCTAAATTCAATTACAACAACTGAACCATATTGCATCCCCAGATTGGAAGAACTTGTTGTTGGAAATAAACACTTACAACTATACATTGTCATGTATTTAACCTAAAGCATTATGTATGTGCATATTGCCACAAGCTATATCACTAGATGCATTGTTTTTGTGGTTGTCACCTAGTTGTATCTTTTAGTTTATCATATTCAGTTTATTGTGCTAGTCAGTTTTTTCAACAGGTTATGGGCCCAGACACTTGGGCAGAGATTTAGCTGGTGGATATTTAAGGACTGCTAGCTGTAGAGGAGTGAAATATGGCAGAATCAAAATCTGTCACTCTGGTTCCATTGAATGGTTCAAATTATCCAACCTGGAAAATTCAGTGTCGCATGGCATTGATAAAAGATGGACTATAGAACATTGTGAATGGAACAGAAGGTGCTCCTGGTCAAGCACAAGCTGAAAAATATGCGAAATTCATGAGCAGAAGGGACCGTGCTCTAGCTACTATTGTTTTGTCCGTTGAGCCCTCATTGCTGTATCTACTAGGGGAGCGCAGAAAACTGTATTCATTGAGGTTGAAAGAAGGGGAGTCAGTCCAGAAGCACATAAAAGTTTTGACAGAGTTATTTGAGGGACTTGCTGTCATAGGTGATCCAATCAAAGAGGAGGATCGAGTGGTGCATCTTTTGGCAAGTTTACCTGAGCCTTTCAACATGTTGGTAACAGCTCTAGAGGCAAGTACTGACGTACCAAATTTGGACGTAGTAACAGAGCGTTTGTTACACGAGGAGAGAAAATTGAAGGATCGTGAAGGATCTGGATCAAGTCATGAAAAGGCAATGACAAGTAGATTCAAAAGGAAATCTGTGGAGTGTTTTCATTGTGGGAAAACAGGTCATATCAAGCGGAATTGTCATCTCCTATCTGGTGAGAAGAAGAAGTTTAGGCCTAATCGCCATGGAAAGCAGAAAGCAAACAAAGCTTCTGTAGTGGACGAGTGCAGCGCAGACAGCGGAAGTGATGCTCTGATGGTCAGTCACAAAGTGCTCTCAGCTAGTACTCCTAGTAAATGGATTATAGACTCGGGAGCAAGCTGTCATATGTGCTGTGACAGTGAACTGTTTGACAAACTTGAAGATTTGAAACATCCTATTGATGTTTCGATTGGAGATGACGCACCTTGAAGGCAACTGGCAGAGGAATAATTTTTGTGAATATGAAACTGCCAAACAAGAAATGGAACGAGTGCAGATTACTTGATGTTCTGTATGTGCCAAAGTTGTCTTACAATTTACTGAGCATTTCAAAGGCGACGGAATTGGGCAACACTACTGATTTCAATGAGAAAGGTTGCCAAATATATAATGCAAAAGGGAAGTTAATAGCGGAAGGATCAAAAATTGGAAGTCTGTATTATTTGAATTGCTCAATGGGTAATGTGAAAGTCAATGTTGCAAATCGCAAGACAAATGAGAACATCTGGCATCGTCGTTTTGGGCATCTCGGAATACAAAATCTTCAAAGACTCGCAAGAAGCAAGATGGTGAGAGGATTTGATTTTAATGCATTGAAGCAAATTGATTTTTGTGAGGCATGTGTGGAAGGCAAACATCACAGAACTCAATTCCCAACTAGCAATAGTGGAAGAGCAAAGGAGCCACTTGCTTTAGTACATAGTGATGTATGTGGGAAAGTGAATGCAAAATCTTTGGGTGGAGCTGAGTATTTTTTAACATTCATTGATGATTTCTCCCACTACACATGGGTCTATGTTTTGAAGAAAAAGGATGAAGTATTCAATTATTTCCTGAAGTGGAAGGCTCTAGTGGAGAGATCCAGTGGAAAACACCTAAAAGTTCTACGTTCTGACAATGGAGGTGAATATCTTTCTACTGAATTCAAGGACTACTTGAAGTCAGAAGGGATACGTCATGAGCGTACAGTTCCCAAATCACCCGAGCAAAATGGTATAGCTGAACGGATGAACAGGACTCTAGTTGAGACACTGCGTTCTATGTTGGTTGATGCTAAACTACCTCAAGCATTTTGGGCAGAAGCTGTATCTACTACAGTTTATCTGAGAAATAGAAGTCCGACTAAGGCTATTGAAGACATGACTCCATTTGAAGCGTGGATGAAACAGAAGCCACAAGTAGAGCACTTGCGTGTTTTTGGATGTGACGCATATGCTCATGTAGCCAAGGATGAAAGAAAAAAAATTGGATTCAAAGTCAAGAAAATGTATTTTCCTGGGCTATGGAGAGGAAACGAAAGGTTATAGACTCTATGATTCGAGCAGATCAAGAGTGATTTACAGTCGAGATGTTCATTTCAATGAAAAAAGTACCAATAGTGAAATTGGAGAAACGTTGTGTACAGAAGAAGATAAACATTTTGTGGAGTTGGAACTTAATACTGAAGAGTCTTCTGATCATCTAGAAAATGAAGTTGCTACTTCAGAGGCTACTGTGCAGCCTGTTCTGAGACGCTCTGAGAGAGCGAAGCAAACTCCAGAATTTTATGGAGAAAGAGCAAGCATTAGTGATAGTCAAGCAAGGAAGCCAACAACACCGACTACATTGGATGAAGCATTGGAGAGTTCTGATAAAGAAAAGTGGGTGGAAGCAATGGCAAAGGAGATTAAGTCTGTAGATGACAACAAAGTCTGGACTTTAACAGAATTACCAAAAGATCGAACACCAGTTGGTAGTAAATGGGTATTCAAAGTCAAGATTTTAGCAGATGGTTCAGTGGAACGTTATAAAGCTCGCTTAGTAGCTCAATGTTTTTCACAGAAGTTCGGCACTGACTATGATGAAACTTTCTGTCCGGTGATTAGACTGGAATCACTTCGTGCTCTGATTGCACTGGCTGTACAGAATAACTTACAGATTCATCAGATTGATGTTACTACTGCCTTTCTCAATGGAGAACTTGAGGAGGAAGTATATATGAAGCAGCCAGACGGTTTCATCAAGAGGGGAGAAGAACATCTTGTGTGTAAACTGGAGAAAAGCATTTATGGTTTAAAACAATCACCTCGCTGTTGGAATTCTGTGTTGAACGATCAACTGAATATAATGGGATTTATTCAAAGTGAGAGTGATCCTTGTATCTACAGAAGATGTGAAGGAGAAATGTTCAATATTGGAGTGTATGTGGATGACATTGTTCTTGCAGCTAAAAAGGAGGAGCAATTGAAGAATGTTAAGCAAGCACTGGCCAAGCGTTTCGATATCAAGGACATGGGAAAGCTTCACTATTTCCTTGGGTTGAAAGTAGTTCAGAATGATGAAGCAAATGAAGTCTGGATTGGTCAGCCTGTCTACACTCAAAATCTTCTTAAAAAATTTGGCATGGAGGATGCTAAGTCAGTGAAGACTCCTGTTGACACTTGTACCAAATTGGTAAAGGGCACAGAAGATGAAGAGAAATTTGACCAAAAAATGTATCAGTCAGCTGTTGGAAGTCTCATGTATTTATCTGTTGGAACTAGACCAGATATTACATATGCCGTGAACAATGTTGCCAAGTTTTCATCACGACCAAATACTCAGCATTGGATCGGAGTGAAGAGAATTATGAGATATCTGAAAGGCACTACAAAATTTGGTCTGCTTTACAGCAAGGAAACGTCAAGCAAATGTGTTGGATACTCTGACTCAGATTGGGGAGGAGATTTGGATGACAGAAAATCTACATCTGGCTATTTTTTCCAGATTGGCAGTTGTCCAGTAAGCTGGAGAAGCAAAAAACAATCATGTGTTGCACTGTCAACAGCAGAGGCCGAGTATATGGCTCTGGCAAGTGCAGGACAAGAAGCAGTGTGGATGAGACTACTCATTTCAGAGTTGTGTGCGAGTTCAGTGGAGGAGCTTATTGTCTATGAGGACAACCAATCGGCTATACAGATAGCAAAAAATCCTCAATTCATGGACGTACAAAACACATCGAAATTAAATATCATTTCATCCGAGAACTTGTTCGTAATGGAGTAGTTCAGCTGAGATATTGCCCAACAGAGGAAATGATCGCAGACATGTTGACAAAAGGTCTTGGTCATGATCAACTTGTCAAGTTACAGTTTTTGGCTGGAGTTAGAGTCATGCCCAGTTGCAAGTGAGGAGGAGTGTTGGAAATAAACACTTACAACTATACATTGTCATGTATTTAACCTAAAGCATTATGTATGTGCATATTGCCACAAGCTATATCACTAGATGCATTGTTTTTGTGGTTGTCACCTAGTTGTATCTTTTAGTTTATCATATTCAGTTTATTGTGCTAGTCAGTTTTTTCAACACTTGTCAGTACAGTTGGAGACTCAGCTGTTCTAAGTAAAATTGACTTAGCTAAAGGCTTTCATCAAGTCTCAGTAAATAATGACGATAGTGATAAACTTACCATCATTACACCATTTGGAAAATGGAAATACTTGAAGATGCCATTTGGAGTTGCCAGTGCTCCTGCTACATTTCAGAAGCTGATGGACCTAGTGCTGAGTCAGGGATCTCAAGAAGTTTCCCAAACCAACCACAAAAAAGCAAGTCAGAAGATTCCTTGGAACAGTCAATTATTATAGGAAGTTTCTCAAGAACTTTAGTGCATTGCAACAAGTTTTGACTCCAGCCACAACCAAGAGTGCGCCAACTAAGGTGGTATGGAATGCAGAAATGGAGGATGCATTTACAGCACTATGCAACTGTGTCAGCAACCAAGTGAAATTGTGCATCCCTGTTCAATCTGACAAATTTGTGCTAGAAACAGATGCCAGTGCAAATGGGATTGGTGCTGTATTATCAGTGATCAGAGAAGGCAGAAAATCAACTGTAGCATTTTATTCCAAGCAGCTACATGGGGCTCAGAAAAAGTACTTTGCTCAAGAACTTGAAGGATTGGCCCTATATCAATCTATTCAACATTTTACTTTCTATCTATATGGGAAGGAGTTTTCAGTAATAACAGATCACTGTAGCTTGGAAACATGATGTCTAGACCTCAGGAGAATAACAGAATCCTGAGATGGGCATTGAAGTTGAGCAATTACAGATTCTCCATATCCTACAGGCCTGGAAAAGAAAACATAATTGCTGATTGCCTAAGCAGGGCATGTGAAGAAGCCACACCTACATATGAATCAAACCTCCCTCTGGAAGTACAAGAACGCCACCCACGACAGGTGGATCCCAGCTGAAGAAGAAGGGGGAAGCTGTGGAATGCTGACCTTCACAACACATTCAGCATCCACAAAGACACTAATTAACATTTATTGACAACAGCATTCCATAATTCAAAGTACATTGTCACTTAGCTAGTTATATTTAGAACACTATATTTAGTAACAGTTTCTGCACTGATATAAAAGGAAGCTCTGTAGACAACTTCCTTTCGCTCTGCAAATGTCTTCATGTCATTGTGTGTGTTTTGTCTTTGTAAATGTTTTCATAACTAACCCCCTGTCAATATCAAGAGAAAGCTTGTGGGTTACTGCAAAGGACAATTCTACATCACTTGCTGCAATGTCTGGTGGCAGCTTAACCAATTACTGCTGCAAAGCCTTTTAAGTGAGGAGCTAACTTTTGTCAACCTTAGGCAAGAACAGAAATTTCCCACATGAGGCATACTTTGTCTGTACCCTCATCAGAATGAACCTGCTTAGAAAAATTAATTCCTTCAGATGATGATTTTTTTTTTGTAGTCCTTCAATATGTCGTGAACTGCTAGCTATTCTTTAACATTGTGCGAATAAATTGCAAAGAAACAGAGCAGTAAAAGTTAACTGGACACCTAAAGAGTGGGTGTGGTCAGTTGTCATATACTTTGAGCCCTCTGGCTGAATTGAAATTTGGGGTAGTCAAAACCAGACTAGTTGTAGCTCTTGCAGTACAATATTATTACTGACTAAATTGCTTCTTGGACTTTAAGGCAGTAAAAAGATTCAAGTGTCGGATAAGTATACTTATTACATGAGTCAGAGTGTGATATGGCGAAATATTTCATGAGTAGGCTAATTTATTTTCAAGAGCCAGAGGCGAGTGAAAATAAAGCCTGAGAGTGAAATATCTAGCCATATCACTCTGACAAGTGTAATAAGTGGTTTATTCCACACTAGATATCATTACTACTGTAGTTAGTACTAGAGGAATCAGTTGGGGATGTGGGTAGCCCCTACTACCAACTTTACACTGAGTTACCCTATTTTAGTAGCTGCTCTAACCCTGTTGGGTAGGGTAAGCCAGAGGAAGGTAGCTGTAAAAACAAAGAAAATTGAAAAGCTTGGGGTTGCTATAACTACAAGGGTAATGAGCTTGCTCAGTACAGCGTGAAATAACAGCATGAAATATCATGAGTTATTTCACAGGTCGTGTACCTAAAGATATCATTGTGAAGATATCTAGGGTGGAATATATATATATATACACATACATATATACATCACTGACCTTTTCATTGTGACAAGTAAGCCCCTTAGGCTGATTATTCAGGGCTGGATCCAGGAATTTTGACAAGGGGGGGTTCTAAGAAAATTGCACCCATAACCAAACCCAAACCACACCCACCTTAGGAAAAACAATGACTATTTAAAAAAAAGAACTGATTAAGTAATACAATGATAACTAGTGATGTGCTTGAGCACAAATGGCGAGCGAGCCTAAAGACTATAATATTTTTATATGAATGATTTTGACTTCTAACACTAAAGCTACTGAAAATAAGGTCCAGTTTGTTTATTTAGCATACAGGATAAAGGGATTTCAGTACCATAGTAACAACTCGCTGCAACTGTTTGAATTGAAGGAAAACAACAACAACAAAACAATACACGCTATTTAAACGTTTTCTTTGTGATATTCTTTAGCTAAATAGTGGCTGTAAAACACAATGCTTTGACACAACTGGACATACACCTACACAAGACTTACCTTCGCGGTTAGTCTAGTGGACAATGCATTTCCAAGTAAATACTGTTGCGTATGGCTTATAACCATGCCAAATAGCGCATTGACTTACCACCGCCACTAACTCGAATAGAAATGGAAGTCCCGTAAGTTTTCACGTTTTAACTGCACCCGTAAAAGAATTCAAAACTGTAAACAATTCAATTTCTAGGGTGATACGGTACTGATCGATAAACAGAGGATTCTGTTTAGTGAAGTTTGGGACGGGGTCAAACACCGAACTAACACAAAAACGAGAGGGTCAAAGTACAAAAATGCCTTACGTACGTCCAAACATATATATAAACAAACAAACATCCCCGATTTTCAATTGTGTTACCCCTGTAAGTGTCTCGCTCGCTACGCTCGCTCGCCAATTATAGCCAACAGAAAGTACTAGTGGTGTGCTTGAGCACAAATGGCGAGCGAGCCTTAAACTACACTATTGTTAAATTTGATTTTAACAACTAACACTCAAGCTATTAAAATAAAGTCGAGTTTTTAAATTACGTATGAGGTAAAGGGGTTTCAATGTCATAGTAACCGCTCCCGCAACAGTTTGAATTGAAAAAGAAGCAACAAAATCAATCACGTGTATTTAAAATTTTTCTTTGTGATATTCCTTAATAGTAGTTGTAACGCACAATACTTTCATCCAACTGACATACTACGCAAGACTTACCTCGTGGGTTCGTCTAGTGGGACATGCATTTTTAGAAGTAATACTGTTGAGTAGGGGCTTTACTGTGACAAATAGCGCATTACCTTACCACACCACTAACTCGATAGAAATGGAGCTCCCATAGATTTGAGTTTAACTGTCACCCGCAAACAATTCGAAGCCTTTTGTATAAAAAAAACAAAAAAAGAATTGAGTGAAAAGAGGTGGAACAGCCAGATCAATAAGGTAGAGGTCGTGAAAGAGAAATACGGAGGGAGAGGAGAAGGGAGAGAAGAGAGAGCATGGCGAATAAAAACGAGGGTAGATTTGGGAGAGGGGCGGGGGGGGGAAGAGTACGAGGAGAAGAAGAGTTTAAATGCGATGGTTAGAAGGGGGAGGGCAGGTTAACGGAGTGGAGGCCACTGATGGGAAGGTACGAGCAAAAATAACGGTAGAGAGGCGGGGCAACAGTAATAGGGTTTGGAGAACAGGAGAGGGGAGGGGGGGGAAGGAGGGTAGTACTACGAGAAGAAGGATTAACATGGATTGGGAAAGGGGGGGATTCCTTGTAAACAATTCAATTTCAAGTGATACGGGTAATGGTCTCTAACCGGAGGATTCTGTTTAGTGAAGTTTGGGACGCGGTCGAACGCGGATCGAACACAAAATCGAAGGTCAAAGTACAAATGAACTCGTACTCCATACATATATCTATATAGAAACAACATCCCCCGATTTTCGATTGTGTACCCCCTGTAAGTGTTTGCTTGAGCACAAATGGCGAGCGAGCCTAAAGACTATACTATTGATTTTGACTTCTAACACTGAAGCTACTGGAAATAAGGTCCAGTTTTTAAATTTAGCATACAGGGTAAAGGGATTTCAGTGCCATAGTAACAACTCTCTGCAACTGCTTGGAAGGAAAAAAACAACAACAAAACAATACACGTTATTTAAAAGTTTTCTTTGTGATATTCTTTAGCTAAGTAGTGGTTGTAACACACAATGCTTTGACACAATTGGACATGCACCTACACAGACTTACCTTCGCAGTAGTATAGTGGACAATGTATTTTCAAGTAAATACTGTTGCCCACGGCTTATAACCATGACAAATAGCGCATTGACTTACCACAGCCACTAACTCAATTAGAAATGGAAGTCCCTTAAGTTTTCAAGTTTTAACTGCACCCGCAAAAGAATTCAAAACGTTAAACAATTCAATTTCTAGGGTGATACGGGTACTGATCGATAAACCAGAGGATTCTGTTTAGTCCAATTTGGGACGGGGTCGACAACCAAACTAACACAAAAACGCGAGGGTCAAAGTACAAAATGACATACGTACGTCCATACATATATCTAAATAAATAAACAAACATCCCCGATTTTTCGATTTGTTTCACCCCTGTTACGTACCAATCCATACAATCATTATATATACTAGTGGTGTGTCTTGAGCACAATGGCGATCGAGCCTTAAACTACACTATTGTTTATTCAAACTACTAAAATGTCGTCGAGGTGTGAAATTACGAAATATACGTAAAGCGTTTCAATGCATGTAACCACTCCCCTCAACTGTTTGAATTGAAAAAGAAGCAACAAAATCAAGTCACGTTATTTAAATTTTTCTTTGTGATATTCTTAATAGTAGTTGTAACGCACAATACTTTCACACAACTGAACATACCTAGCAAAACTTACCTTCGTGGTTCGTCTAGTGGACAATAAATTGTCAAGTAAATGCTGTTGAGTAGGGCTTATAACTGTGACAAATAGTGTATTAACTTACCACCGCCACTAACTCGGATAGAAATGGAGCTCCCATAAGTTTTTGCGTTTTAACTGCACCAGCAAATCAATTCAAAGCGGTAAACAATTCAATTTCTAAGGTGATACGGGTAATGGTCGCTAAACCGGAGGATTTTGTGTAAGTTCCCCGCGCGCGCGTTTAAAGAGCATACGTACCATCCATACATACATACATATATATATATAACATATACCCGATTTTGCATTATCCACCCCTAATACTGTCTCGCTCGCTCGCCAATAAACAAACATCCCCGATTTTTTCATTTTTACCCCTGTAAGTGTCTCGCTCGCTACGCTCGCTCGCCAATAATGGAATGATATTTAGTCAACAAAAAGTGAAGGTTGAAAAAGTCTTCGAGCATGAGTTTGAGTAAATGCTAGGCAGACATCAACCACTGAAATTCTTTCACTATAATGCATGGCAATCACTCCAAGGTCAGACATACTGGTAGATCTTAAGCAGGTTTTTATTCTTCTTAACAAAGAAAAGGAACGTTCAGCTTCAGCACTTGTAATTGGTAGGGTACATGATATTAAAAGTAGCTGATGTATGTTCGGAAACGAATCAATGTCACATGATCCAATTGCCAAGAGAAAAGTATTTGGAATATCAGCCCCTAATTGACTCTGCCAAAGGGTATGCCACCGCCTAAGCTCATTTTGTAAAGAACTTGGGAAAGGAAGATCACTCTCCCAAAAGAGTTAAGATTGTTTGGCCTCTTTAATACTTTCTATGTTCAAATTGTCACTTAGGGTTATAATGGAAGGTACTAGGAATAATAATCTTTTAGAGTGACCATGGTCATTAGAAAATTTCTCCTTCATTTGACTCAGAAGTGAATCAATCAAAGGGATTGCAATTGCCCTTTTGTAGTGCTGACTAGGAGACTCACTAAGAGTATTGCTTCTATTCCTTTGCAAGCTTGTTTTTCTTGGCACAAATTCAGCAACACCTACTTTATTGGCCAAAGTTAGTACTTCTTCATACCAAGAACTGAAAACCATATCGATATTCTTTCTAGAGGTATCAATGTTCTCAATAACAGTATTAACCATAGTATATGCCTCATAAACATCTTGCTCACATTTTTGTAGTTTCGATGCAATGATTTTGACTTCATCAAGGACATTCTTTGTAATAATGAATGTAGCTATGGTTTGAAAGGAAGTAAGGGAATTCTTAAGCCCTTGTGCCTTTGTTTTGTGTCACTGTTCCAGTTCCAACTTCCTTCTTGAGATACTAACTCTGGATAATACTGTGGGGAAAGTATTGCATCCAAGAAAGTAACCAAAACCTCATACATCTCATGAAAATTGCATAAGCAAGTATGTCACTCTACCCACCTAGTCTTGCAAAGACCAGAAAGTTTAGAGTGAGATGATGAGTTAGAAAGGTATTCATGCAGAGTCAATTCAAACATCTTCTGCCGTTTTGGGCTATGATATAGAAACAAGTGTGCTTCAATTCATATGGCCAATACGATTTCATACGTCCTGAACTTTGCTTGAAGCAGCAACAGATAAATTAAGGCAATGGGAGTAGCAATGTGTGTAAAGGGCTAATGGAGAAATTTCTTAAAGTTTAGCCTGTACACCTACAAGTATATAGCAGAATATCAAGCTGAGCTAGAGACCTGTCACTGCCTGCAGGGGGAAGCAGAGACCTGGTGTAGAATTAGAGGGCAAAACTGACAGAGTTTCTGGTAGCAACTAATTTTTTGGTAAGTTACGAACATGAAATGAATTACAGAGTGAGCAATAAATTGTATGAGCACTTCAGTGAACATGTGATTTATCATTAGAAGGAAATGCGATCTATATTGTTGTAGACATGTGCAATGTTAGAGCAGGGCCTGGCTTGTGGCAGGTTTGGCTGTACAGGCCGATAATTAAATATTACATTTAGAAATAAAATATTACATTTAGAAAGGGGGGGTTCGAACCCCCTGAACCCCCCCCTGGATCCAGCCCTGTTATTGTACTGACCACACCTACATGAGAGAAGGTCGTGGGTGTCACACAATGTATCTTCTCTCAGAGAGAACAAGTCCTTCAGTTCCTTGTGAGAAAATGACATCTCCCACTTCCTCTTAGATGGATTTGAACGGTTGCTCAATAGATTTGGACCCGAATTCGGAGCCACGCCCCCATTGAAGTCCATGACTGTGTTCAGGCCTTGCTTTGTCACTTGACACTGAAATATTTTTTCTTCTATGGAACCCTTTAATAATAGGACAACAATAACAACCAAATAATAGGACAACAATAACAATGAAAACAAAATAATATGACACAATAACAACAAAATAATAGGACAACAATAACAACAAAATAATAGGACAACAATAACAACAAAATAATAGGACAACAATAACAACAAAATAATAGGACAACAATAACAACAAAATAATAGGACAACAATAACAACAAAATAATAGGACAACAATGACAACAAAATAATATGACACAATAACAACAAAATAATAGGACAACAATAACAACAAAATAATAGGACAACAATAACAACAAAATAATAGGACAACAATAACAACAAAATAATATGACACAATAACAACAAAATAATAGGACAACAATAACAACAAAATAATAGGACAACAATAACAACAAAATAATGACACAATAACAACAAAATAATAGGACAACAATAACAACAAAATAATAGGACAACAATAACAACAAAATAATGATAGGACAACAATAACAACAAAATAATGACCCAATAACAACAAAATAATAGGTCAACAATAACAACAAAAGGAACTAAGTAATTAAATATTGCGAATCTGCCTATTTGAATCACGCTATAGACAAGATCTGTTTGAAGCAAAATACTGCTGCAGGTATACAATATAAAATGATGTTTAATGTCAGAACAAGAGCCATTTCATTGTTACTTACTCATCTCTTACGCTCAGAATAATATAAACACATGTATTAATGCTAGCATGGGACTGGATTTACTTACAGTACTCAGTAATCGATATTATATGCACTTTCTTTTCTGTCCATCTCTCCAAACTCTAGCCATAGCCTATGAAACGTACATATACATCATAACACTAATACACACAAATATATCGTATGTGACCTGGCACTGGGAAATACTGCACAACACAGGCTGTTAAATTTTATTTATTTATTTATTTTTTCTTTCTTTTTTCGCTAATAATACAATAACTTTTTTTTTTTTGCTCTAACACATTCGTCAGTATCCTGGTATTGAGTTCTCATGTTTTATAGCTGTAGCTTCAACCATTACAGACATACGTGATCTACATTTCAATCCTCAGGCTTCTTTGATACATTTTTGAGAAGTATATCTTTTTTTTCCTGATGTTTACAAGTGCCATGTTGTGCTCGATTTTCCTGTGCATGATCACATTTTTAAGCACACACATACATACCTGCAGGTCATTGGCTGGGTTCCAGTCAATATCAAGCGAGATGCTCCAATCAGATTGAGTCCTACCCCACCTGTGAAGAAACACACCTGTACATACCATGTACTCAATTATGCATGCATTCTATGTATAGCACAAGTATACCTGTCTGCATGTGTTACCATGCATGACTAAAACAAAAAAAAAGTTGTAAAAAAATAGTGTTGGGTATTTTCAGTGATAGCTATAGTGTATAACGAATCATTTAGCTAAAAAATCACAATTTGATTCAGTATCACGCAAAAAAAAAAGCAAAATAAAGAAAGCATGTCGTTCATTGAATGTATACATAATTGCCAATTCCTTACGTTCTTTGCCGTGCTTGCTGTTGAATTGATCCACTATGCTCTGCCTCTTATTGCTGGAGGTGGAGCTATCCAGCCTTAACACCTCATAACCATGGCTACCACAATGCCTGGCCAGCAGGTTCAATGTCTAATCATACAACATTTCAACGTGTTTATCATAATTATCACCACAGAGAGTTCAACCTCAGTTGATCCCTGCGGAGGACCTTGGAAAGAAGTTAAAACGTCGGGTTAAGTTTTAATTAACATAATATTGGCTGTTAGAACGAGAAAATTTGTACATGTTATTTGTAAGTACAGACAATACTCCTGAATTGAGACATAGTGTAAAAACATTAAAAAGCAAGGCTCCAATAGAGTGCTATGTACCTGTGTATAGTTGGAGACTAGCACTATCTTCTCAAAGGTGGAGGTGAAGAGTTGGTGCATCATGTCAAACAAAACTTCCAACTTGCCACTGTGACCTGTACCAGCAGTGAGGGGACTGTAGCCGCTGGGAAACACTGACATCACTTCACTGAAGAATAACTAAATCAATACAACATAACACAGCAATTACAATGGCAGCAATTTTCCAATTATTGAACAAAATAATATGCATGTAAAAATAGCTGCTTAATCGTATGTACATCAGCTGCACTGGCTATAGGTTAGAAACTAGACTAATCAAATATTTCAGTCTTAGATTTTTTCATTACTTTATCATAATTTAGCTATTCTTTATAGACTCACAAGCAGAAGTCTTCCAATAACTGAAGAACCATAATCAGAGTAGTTTTAGTACGAAACTTGTAAGGGGTCAAATCAACATTTGGAAATTTCAAGGGGGAGTGGGAAATTTCTAATTTCCATGAAATTAATGAAAATTTTGTGGCAGATGTCACTATGAAAGTCAAATAATTTCATGGGAGGGGCAAAAGGCAACCTAAAAGGCCCAAAGATTCCCTAAAAAGTCAAGTAAGATATTGTCACCAAACTTATAAATTCACATTTAGATATTTTGATTCCAAGTTCACCTCGGTCAGAGAAGCATCATCTTCCTCCCCATCCGCCATTGCTACTGCGCTTCCTTCCTCCTTCAGTCTGGCAGAATCATACACCAAAGAAGGATATACGTGGATTATATTGTACTATGTTCAGTCTGTATGGGATTTAAACTATCCTCCTAGAGCCTTTGGCCCTCGGCTGTGTAAATCTTGTACCGACCACCGAGCTTTACATCATTGTGTAACCTATACTTATACATCTATTTCCCTGTCATTGTTAAATAAGCCTTTCTGTTGTGCAAAAATTATTAGTTGTACAGTCTCAATTCATTATCTTTTACTGGTCATTAAAGATACTTACATATGCCATTAGATTTAGTTGTACATGTTTGTTGTGCTTGCAGGTAGCTCCAGGTTCACTTATGGGTGTCTGGGCTGAAATGTGTATATATGTGTACCCATCAAATCCAGAGTTCTCATAATTGAAGTAGGAAATGCCCTCAAGAACAAGTGTGAAAAGAAGAAGGTAAATTAGGCGTTAAATATTACATACCTCATCAGTATTGTACTGTGACATTGTGTGGTGTGTATTACAGGAAGTGACCGTTCCCATTCCATGTGCACAAGTCTACAGATCTTCAATGAGAAGTTGTGTGGGGGCTATCAGTCTGGCTTCTCTCTGTTCCACATGTACATTGATGAGAAACCTCAATGTAAGTCAAACTGGCTATCATATTCGTACAATATCCCATAGGACAAAATAATATGTACATATGTACCCAGTCTTGTGTGTGGATACAGTGAAATTATGTATAGTGTTCAAAAAGACATTTTTTTGCGCACACAGTAACTTATTTATGCTGTTATGGTGGTCTCTAAGACTAGAATAGCACTAGTTGTGATGATGATGATAATTATTATTGTGTTAATATTGGCTTGTATGTGTGTTTGTGTGCAGTGTTGGTGCATACTGAAGATCTGACTCTAGGCTTCATCAGGCTCAACAGTCTGCCAGCAGCTCATGCTGTGGAGATCAAGAATGGCCAGGAGTACATCCTGTGCTTCAACAGTGAGTCAACATATGATAGGCGGATGTCTTCTTGCTGGAAATACATGAACTTATATCTTATGATTTCCGTTGTTCTTTCTTTAGTTGTGGGTATGTATATGAATGGTCAAGGCTGTCACTCTAGGAAGCAAGAGATACTCTGGCATTCTCCTCCTGCTTCTATTGGTAATATACATACATGCGTGCTTACGTGCAACATACATACATACATACATACATACATTACATACATACATACACACATACATACATACACACATACATACATACACACATACATACATACATGCATACATAAATACATAAATATACACACATATACATACATACAGTCAGAGCATGTGTTTGTGTGTGCTGCAGTGTACAAGGAGCCCTATATAATGGTATATTGTGAGAGTGCTCTGGAGGTATACGATGTCAACACTACCAAGTGGATACAAACTATTCCCTTCAGAAAAGTGAGATATTATTTCTAGGAGACACAACTGGGAAAAGTTTCTTTCAATACTTGGTTTGCTTGCTCTAATTCTTGTATGTGTATTTGCATGCTCTGTCTACTGATGGCTCCCTCACCATGTGTTGTGCCAATGACCCCATAACCCTACTCTACCTCAAGAAACAGATGGATGAAGGTGGGTATGTTTGTGTGTGTACATGAATGTGTGTGTATGTGTGTACATTGAATTGTATATATATATATATATATACTATCAAAACTTTACAATGGTAATGGTAATGTTATTCTATTAGATGCCCTTCATGTTCCTGGTCTGGCCCGAGGTCGACTGCAGTCTCAGATCAGGGCAAGTACAAAGAAGCCTTTATCGTAAGAGAATGAGTATGGAGTGATTGGTCAGTTTACTATGTTGGATTATCTGTTGTGCAGTGCACGTGCTAGTAACAAGAAAGGCCCAACCAGACCTGCCCCTAATCCAGGGACTGCTGGAAAGTAAGAGAATAAAATACACAGTATAGATCTGGCTATGTAGAATTGACTTGTTCATATATTTTCTCAGATTGGACATTTCTGGTCCACTTAATTTCACACATGTGCAGCATCTCGGACCTTATCAGAATCTCAACGTGGAAGAAATGCCAGTAGGTACATTTGTACATCCAGTGTGGGGTGTAAATGGTCTTTGTGTATGTGAATAAATGATAATTATATTATACCTTTTCTTCCCCTATAGGGTAGAAGCTGCTCCTCCTCATGGTAAGTATGAATGTATACTGCAATTTATCCAATAATCCCACTGTCTTTATTCTTTCTATGTGTATATGTCTCTCTGGTGTGTGTGTGTGTGTGTGTGTGTGTGTGTGTGTGTGTGTATGATTGTTTGTGTGCATGTGTGTGTGTGTGTGTGTTTGAGTAGCAAGTAGCAGCCACTATGCTCCCTCTACCTCTACCTACTCCCTCAGTGCTCTAGACCACCACGGCAGACCAATCCCAGTCCCATCAACAGTCAATAGAGTTAGTTTAGGCTTGAGTAGAAAGGGTGGGGCTGGTTGTAGAAGTCAGGTAGTTAGAAAATAATTTAGGAATTTTTTTTTCTAGTTTTGTTTTACTGCTGATGTGCATGATTTGTTATTGGCTATGGTTATGAGTTAATTCATTGATTAGGTTATGTTAGGGACATAAATGGCTTCCATTGGGTGGTGGAGGTACCCACTAAAGCCACTATTTGCTTACCACATCACCATAGCTGTTTTATGACTTCTGTATGTATGTATGTGTATATGTATGTATGTATGTATATTCAAACTAGTCATTTTGTATCATTTCTTCTGACTATATATACTTTTAAATGTGTACTATGGTGTGTAAATATTACTACTGTGTGAAGAATGGCTATGGCATAGAAGCAGTAACTGCTTTATTTGATTTTTCTTGTGATTTTATTTGTGCTGTAGTCTGAATCAGTGGACCCTCTATTAATAGCAGAATCACCTCTTCAAGGTAATGTGACATCTGTGTGGGTGTGACTGATATTACCATACTATTATCTTTTCCAGAATCTGGATCGCTAATGGATGATTTCAGCAACTTTGCTAGCCATATAAATTTCAAAGACTCTTAGCCAAGCTGAGAGGTACTGAATAAACTATTAATTTATTGCAGCAGTAGATCTACCTAGTTTTATTCTCATTGTTCCATTCTCATTTTTTTTATTTCTCTGACTTTGTCTCCATCACATTTAAATAGAATTGATTACAGAGTCTACTCTTGTTCAGCATTCATTGCCATAGCAACCTTGTAGTCACACCTTACCAATGTACATGTATTTTTGTAGCAAAGAAATGATTAGGGCTTTAAGTTATGTTTTGTTATCTACTGTTGTGTGTTTTGATGTATTCTATAATAATATATTTCATTCAATGGTGTGATAATGAAAATAGTTTCAATTATGAATAGCTGACCAGGCTGCCAAGGCACTAGCTAGTTGTCTATTGACTAACGGGTTGTAAATGAGTCACTAGCTCTTGGATTTATATGATTATATTTAGTTCGGTCATTAACCAGCCATACATTATTTATTGTTGATCAAAATAGATACTAGATCTGATATTTGTAATAGATATGATATTGATGACAACAACAAAATCAAGATTGACAATTCTCAGGGTTCGCTGGAACGATATAAAAATAGCGCATGTGCGTAATATTCAATGATCATTGGCCCAAACAATAGCTGTGTACTAAATTTGAAATTCTAAATTGTCTTGTTACATGGGCCTTGGATATAAATTTGGTTAATTTTACAATAAATTTAATGTATATACATCTTGTATAGTCACTTTTTTCTATAGACTGACCCTCTAACTGAAGCTAATTCAGCAAATACCTGAGTGAATAAATGTATGTAGCAATAAGTGCCCAGAATTTATGATTTACACTTAACATCAAGTCATACACTATCCCACTACTGGCAGTAGTCATAGACAGCCCAAACATCCTTCACTAAGCCTGCTGGACATCAACAAAGAAAAGAACAGTATTGTAAGTATGTAGTTTAATGCAATTAAACAAGGTTAATGACGGGAGCACAGAACTCCCGCCTGCCGTGGGCAGATGCGGCGCATGCGCACCCATCCTGGATAGCCACGTCGGAGATAGTAACCACGAGTCAGCTTAAGCGCTGAGGAAGGGGAAAAGCAGCCGTTGCCGTAATCCCGCCAAACCATCCCCATCTCCTCCTATGAATAAATAATATCCACCGCTAACTGCGGTGTGAACTGGGTTAGCCACCAGGCCCCCGCAGTAAGGCACCGCGGGATGCCCGCGAAACGGGGGCCTTTCCCCCCCAAAGGTGGGGAATACCCTGGTCATGTGCCTAACACTCACATGCTCAGAGGTAGGTGAAGTCACGTGACCATGGTAGCGGCTAGCCCAGACTCGGGCAATGTATAGTTAGGGTTTATTCACAATGATCTCGATGACAAATGATAGTGACTAGAGTTAAGTAGAATTATAATTAATAAACTGGATCAAATCAATAGGCATACAATACATACAGCAATACTGGGCGTGATACAGAATAAGTGACATGTGATACGTATAGGAAACAGGATGTGAATAATCACCAACAAATAATATCATGCAAAATACTTGGAAGCACAATGTATTCAAATCCAGTTAATAAAATATAAGTTAAAAACAGGCTCAGTACAGAATATTGTCACACAATATACAGTTTGATGTCGCCAAACCTACAAGATCACAGATAATCAGTGATGACCTTAGCACAAACCTGAAGTGTTCCTGCCATCAATCCAGTTTATTTCATTCTCACATGGTTCTCTATTTGTTCTCCTAATGATCTTTGTCTTCACGTCTTAAACCTGCCTCTAGTCATGTGATAAAGGTAAGGGAATAAGTGTGTAAATGAAACTACAACTAACCCCACCTCCAAGTGCACAATGTGAGCGTAGCAAGACTCTCACTATCAAATGTCAATTGATATTTTGGTGTATTTACATATATGGCCAAAGTTCAGAGTGGTCAATGCCTATCCATCGAAGGCTACTTGTTAATGTTAGCATTAGCGCGGACGCAAGCAGTTGAAAAAACAACAACGGAGAAAGACTGATAGTGCCAGAGAAAATGGCAAAGAGCTGCGGAAGCAGAGCAGACAATAATTTAAATCACTGCTTGCTGCTAGGCCCATTTGCTTGCCATTTGTGCTGAAGCACATCACTATTATATATGTAATTTTGTGTATAAGACATTGAACTCAATCAATATATAGTCTCAATTCTTGTCTCATCAAATCATTTCAAGGCTAGGTTCATTCAAGGCCTGTATTTTAACTGGATCTATTGGGATGTGTCGGGCAAGGCATTGTGGAAAAGGTCAAATCTGGTGAACAATTTTCCCCAACAGTGGTTGTACCTAAAAGAGGCGGTCACATCAGGATGTGCTGTGACTGCCAGGTTACCGTTAAACATTTGGAGATATATTGCAAAATAAATGCAGAGGCTGTGAAGCTGTTGGGGTATATATAATACTTATAGCACGAGTCAGAGTACAATATGGGAAAATATTTTACGAGCACGCAAAATATTTTCACGAGCCAAAGGCGAGTGAAAATGTGGCGTGAGAGTAAAATATCATTCCCATATTGTACGACGAGTGTGATAAGTGATTTATTGCTTCTTTGAAATTTTTCTCAACCGGTTACAATACAATTTTCATTGATTTTACTCGCTACGCACGCGCTACAAGGAGCGTACAATATAAACCGTACAATATGGGAGAATACAGAACGCTCGCGTGATGCGGAAATATTCAAGTAAAAATATCAAAGCTGCAATAAATATATATATAATATATATAACAGAGAGAATAAACATTCCTCCTGTGACAAGCTAACTATTACTCTATGATCTAAGAGTCAGTCTATCAGATACATCATTTGGCTGAGATGAGGCATTCCATCATAATTTCTCACATGCCTTTATTCTCTAATTTTCTGACTGTGACTAATCTAATGTAAAATAATACTTGGGGAAAGTAGCCTTGAACTTAAATCTCTCTCTAAAATCTGCATGTCATATTATTCTATATAATGAATCAAACTCTGCAAGCAGGTAGCTTGATTTCTGAGTGAAAGATAGGAATTTTCAAGAATATGGCCCTTAGCAATTGGTTAGCTGTTATAAATAATATTAAGGTAGTGTTTTCTTCTTTGTTTTGTTTTGTTTTCTTGTCTTTCTTTGTGTGTGTGTGTGTGTGTGTGTGTTTGTGTGTGTGTGTGTGTGTGTGTGTGTGTGCATGTTAATATTAGATCATTGTTGAATGGTTGAGGTTTGTTTGCTTGTTTGTTTGTTTTTTCAATTTGCTGGTACACAAACTTTACTTATGTAAGGTATGGTACACTGTAAAAAATGGGGTGTTCCACTACACCACCTTTAATGGGGCGTAGTGTAACACTTCTGTATTGTGAGGTGTTGTGCTATGCTCTTAAGTGTTCGGTAACACTGTGGAGTGTAGCATGACACCCCTATGAGATATAGTGACTTTACTACACTTCTGTGGGGTGTATCAGTACTCCCATGCAGACTTGCTACTTTAAGAGGTGTTCAAAAACCAACACAGTTGGTAACAATTAGCTAGTTGTCTGACTACAACTTTGGCCAGTGTGTTGATGAAAATAATTATTGAATGTTTACAATTATGTGCATATAATTTTGACACATTATGCTGGTCTTATGTGGTTCACAATTTAGTGGGCAAGATTCTATAAAGCACACTTTATGTGTCAGTGTGCAAGCTATATTCATAGTGGCTAGCTTTACTAAATTTTAATGTTTTTATTCACAGCACTAACAGCAAGAAAGCTGAAGAGCTTAAAGTTCTAATGAAGAATTTCAAGGCGTGCTTGGTAGCTAAGTTTGAGAACAAGACAGCTAAATATGTATATGTGGTTATTTCTAATAATTATTAAAATTATAATTATGATGACATTAACCTTTAAGTAATGAGTTCCGACACTTTCCTTAAACTGAACCGCCATAATAAAAAGTTAGTCTCATGTACCCAATCCCTTTACCAACCACTAATCGCGTGTAGAGGTTCTAGGTTGGTAAAGGGTCTCACCCAGCGAGCCTAAGAGTATGTGGTGGGTATTAGGAACAGTAGTCAGAAAACCCCTTCCCCCCTCCCCCCTCTCCCCTCACTTTATTATGTAGCTTTTTTTGCATTGAGCTACCGGGGCGGTTACAGGGCTACTAGCTAGATTACTGAACTCAGTCTAGGTAGCAACACCATGGCACAACAGTGAGTAAAGCCTACACAAACCAAAAGAGGTTGATTTAAATTCTAAGCTTACAGCTTTTTACCCAATGCATAGATGATCCTAGTGTCTTACAAAGTTTGTTTCGAGTTCATGTTCAAGGGTTTTTCTACGCACCTGTGCTAATCAATTAATGGGGTAAAGGGATTTACAACTACTTCATCTTAAACGGCTTCTCAAAGTGGTTCGGTAAAGCGTCACCTTTTCAATGGTAAGTTGATTTGTGCAAAGACAAATGCTGTTTTTACTTTCTTGAGTTGTTTTGACACTTTTACCATATTAGGATGTAAGCTGCATAGCAGAAATGCAATCTCAGGTTTTCTTTAATTGTCTTCTTTTTTCTTTTTTTTAAGCCAAGACTATCCCTGGCAGATGAAACCAATGCTCAGCTTTCAAGAGTAAGTTAAAAGCTTTGCACCCCTTAAAAAAAGTAATGCCAATATGGTAATACTCTAGTGATGTGGGAGAGGGCTGTTTAATAATTCTGTACCATATTAGTTTCTTAAGTAGTTTGAGACAAATACTGTGTACGAAGGTGCCTGTTTGAGTTTGCTAGTATGTAAGTCAGACAAAAAATGGAAACTGGTTGTTTACTATGTAAACTTGATACATATATATATCTTAGAGTCATCTTCAGTGGTTTCACGAGACAGCTGCATTAGGCTTGTAAGTTTGTCCCTCCATCTAATCCTATTATTAATCACAGTAGTTTAGCAAGTGTCTAAAGAGTACTACTTGTCACTTACTCATAATAATATCAGTGAACTTTAAAAATTCGCTCACCAAATGGCTAGACTAGAGTAGCTAAATGGAATGGCATCACAATGGAATCATTTAGCTATTATATCCATGTATTTTTATACAGCAGGATCACAACTGTATTATCTTGTCCAGTAGTGATGGCATTTCCCATTGGCTTATTTTGCAGGTTAGCACACATGCTGCTGATGTATCAAGGCCAGTCAATACAAAATGTTGGCGAAGTAAGCGTCATGAAGTAAGTTGATAACGGGTATGAACATAACCAGGCCTCATCCCTAATAGTGATAATGTTGGTTGCCCTGCCTCTTTTATTGCCTAGGTACTAATCTTTCCAGTTTTTGTTTGTTTGTTTGGTTTTTTGTTTTTGTTTTGGGGCACGATTTAGGTTCACCTGCATTGAGTCTACCACACTGGATTTATGTCCAACCAAAAGGTTGAAGACTTACTGATATTCTCCTATTACTTGTTACAGGGTGGGCATAGGTAGGGTAAACTTGTAGTTGTGCATTCCCTGGCTGCTTTGGCTGTCTCTTTAGCCTATGACATTGACCCATTCTTGGTTGATGCTCACACTTTGCTGTCTATACATGCGTTGTTAGTGACAGTCTCATTGCACTGCTCATACGCTGATGCTGTCCCTTACCTTATGACCTTATCGTGCACCCTTCACTTGGCTATTCTTTTGTACTAGACCTTCCTAGCATCCTCAAGTTGTCTTCCAGCTCCCACTCTTTGGGCCCTTCTTTTAACTCCATTTAATGATTGGCATTGCATTCCATAAGGTTTGGCTTCATATCTCATAGTCTAGTGTTGCAGTGGTGTCCCAAAGGTGTCTGTTAGGAAGTAGCGAGAGAACGAGAAAGATACTCTCGAGTTTAGCAAGTGGAAATTTAACATGTGGAAATGTGTTTATACGTAATACATACATACGTGCATACATACATACATAAACACATACATACACAATGCATGCATACAGACAGACAGTCACTGTGTGTGTACGTATGTATGATATGTCAGACCCCTCTATAAAATAGGTGAAGTTTCTAACCAACACTCAACTTTTAAAAATATTGTTTAAATTTTTGTTAGCCGTTGATTTTTTTCGTCGCAATTCTCAGAATGCTTAAAATGTACTACTGTATGAGTGGTACTAATAACACTAGAGTTGAAACAAGTATGAAAGTGCTGGTTGGCCTGAGCTGTTGCTTTTAGAACAGAGGTATATATTTATAAGTGTTAAGTATCATAGTTGCTGAGGCTAGTGGTTCTGTAGTATGCAGTGGCCAGATTGTTATTATTAGCCCTCAGCGCGCATGCGCAAGTGGTCGTCCCATCTATTTGTCTGTCTGTCAGCTGATTTTGGAGATCACTGACAATTAACTGTTGATTTAAGTATGAACTTGCTCAGGATGATGTTTTAACAAGCTGTCTGCTCTGTGTAGGTTCAAATTTTTGTAGGTAATGCCCCCTATCGTCATGTCACAATCACATGGGCAAATAATTTTTTTCTTCTCACGTTAGTTTTTGCTTCATACTGAAAAGCTAATGAGAGCTGGAATTCAGATGTTTTACGTTGAAACTATATACTGGTGAGAGTGTCCTGCATGTTTAGCTACTCCTCTCTTACATTCTAGAGCACGAAAAGCATCAACACCAATGCATCCTTCAAGGACTAAAGACTCCAGCCATAAAAGTAGATCTTGATAGGGTTCTTCGGAGAAGCTGGCCACATACTGTGTCTCACTAAAGTCACTGCTTCTGGCTCACATGAACAAACTGCCACACAAACTTTGTGTTGGAACCCTATATACATTTTTTTTCAAAGATCTAAATTGGTGAAAAATATTTCGTACCTCTCTCATCAACACATATCACTTCTTTGCTACGAACATCTGAAGGCAAGCATGTGCTATGGCTCCACAATGGAAGAGAGCGGGGTAGCTTGAAAGTATATGGATGAAGGTACCCCTTCTATAACAATATAACCAAGACTTAACTTAATGTAACATTGTTTATATCAAATATCAAAATTAACAATACATTTTGTTTTCCAAATATAAATTTACTTCATTTCACTGAAAGAAAAGAGGATAAGCAACCCTTTAGCAGATTATGTCTAGGATATTCCTGCACAATACACTAAAAATAAGTTGGCCCCATTACACACCCAGAAAAAGTACACACTATCAATTCAAACAATCACTATTATGAATCTTCATTCCATATTGAGATTTCAAAATTGAAAGAGAAGACATGTTATTGATAGTTATACACTACCATGCTAAACAGAAGAAAATCCTTTCCTCCACATAGATGGTTTCAAAGAATTTGATCCATGATTTTTGAAATACACATACTAAAACCGATCAACATATATATCTATTAGTCAAGTTCAGCTTTTATCAGAATGACAGGGACATGACGACGTCTGCTATATATGTATATTTTATATTCATACCACAAAATATTTCATCAGGGTTCCATACAGACTATGGGAACCCTGGGATTTCACCTCCCCCCCCCTCCCTAAATTTAGTTTCACCCCCCTGAAATTGTTTTCTCCTACTAAAACAATAAATGATCAGTGCAAAATGTGACAATTATAGCCTTACTCTACAGTTGGTCTGCTTAAAACTGTCCAACACTTCTTCAAAATCAACACTTTTTTCAGTTCTGGTCTTTCAATTGCAATACATAATAGCCTGTCTAAGTTTTCATCTGACAATCTGTTCCATATAGTCGTGACTTCACCATTTTTATTTAACTTAACAATCCTCAGCAGTTACTGTCATCATTATAATTATTATCATTATAATTTGAATTGTAAGAGAATGCACAAAGTTAGCGTGATGATCACTTTTAATGTTAGAGTGGAGAGGCTAATATACATTAGTGACCATTGGTTGGAAAACTGTGCATCATGTGGCACAAAAAATTGAAAGCTCATTTAGTATCAGATTTATAACATGTCTATTGACAAGACACCCTATACCAATATATATTGAAATGTCACCTCTTTTAGGATTGGTGACCTTTACCTGGGATCAAGTTCGCACGTCACAACAGATGTCTTAGCAGGTACCACACCCCTGGGGTCAAGTTCGCACGTCACAACAGATGCCTTAGCAGGTACCACACCCCTGGGATCAAGTTCGCACGTCACAACAGAAGTCTTAACAGGTACCACACCCCTGGGATCAAGTTCGCACGTCACAATAGATGCCATAGCATGTACCACACCCTTGGGATCTAGTTCGTACATCACAACAGATGTTGTAGCAGGTACCACACCCCTGGGATCCCTTTCTCACATCACATCACAGTCCCTATGGCGTCTGGATCCACTACTCAGGTTTCAGGTAAGAATTAATGGTGTTTTGCAGTAACATATTTTTTCATTAAGTGATAAGAACTCTCCATAAAAAATTTTTCTGAAGACCAAAATTTTGTTCAGAAAATTTTTTTTTTGGTAGCATGAAGTCTGTACATGTAATTTTTAAATGATTCTTTGGCAGATAGCATTTTTTGTTAATCCCACATAATTCGAGAGAAAGATATAAGTAGCTATAGTAACTTAGGCAGAGCTATGATTTTTCATTTGCATACAATGTTACCTATGTTATCATGTGAGACTGTCTACGATAAAATTGAGCTCAATGCAGCACACGTGAATGTTGGGGAATAATAATCAATTGAATCCAATAAGCCTACCAAGGGGAATTTGATTAGGTCATAGATTGTGAACGGCTAAGGCAATCAAACAAACTCGATGCTGATAAAATGTGTTAGTTCAAAAACAGTTTATTTTTTATGGAGGCCGCGTTGTGCCCTATTTTACTGTAAATGGTTTCATATAGAAAAAAGTTTGTCCCAACTGTCCCCAAACTAAATGCTGTCTAATGAACAATAGAACTTCAAATCTATGGACTGACT